>LWDU01033349.1_pt1 | contig 59603 bp, 27 predicted proteins | sample 727161 | NCBI WGS metagenome assembly LWDU01 (sample SAMN04566230, study PRJNA314399) | hydrothermal vent metagenome | isolation source: deep sea hydrothermal plume seawater | place: Mexico: Gulf of California, Guaymas Basin | collected 2004-07-11
CCACGAGCAGCAATCCTGCGTTAATGGACAACCCCGTTGTAAGCTACACCTCGGACAGTGCTACCGGATCGATTGCATTTCAACCCATCGCAAACACGGGCGGCCAAACAACAATTACCGTTACCGTCACCGATGCCGGTCTCGACGGTGACATCACCACCAGCGGCGACAATGCAACAACTTCAAGTTCGTTTGTGGTTACCATCAACAACACCAATGCGATTCCAACAATCAATTCCATTTCAAACATCACGACGATTGAAGATGGCGTTACACAGCAAATAGCCTTGACGGGTATTACTGCGGGGCCCAACGAATCCCAACCGCTACAAATCAGCGCCAGTAGTGACAATAACACATTGATTGCCGATCCACTTGTCACATACGTATCGGATCAGTCCACCGGTCACATAACTTTTACCCCACTAGCTAATCAATTTGGCAATGCAACGATCACAGTCGAAGTCACTGACGGCGGCCTCGACGGCAACCTCGGCACATCCAACGACAATGCAAGCACAACGGTCGCTTTTCAAATAACAGTCACCGCAGAAAACGACGTTCCGACTATCAACGCGTTAGGCGATCGAACTATTAACGAAGACGCAAGCCTACAAACCGTTGTATTATCGGGAATATCTTCCGGCGGAGGCGAGTCACAACCACTAGGGGTTACCGTATCGAGCAATAACACCGATCTCATTGGACAACCCATCCTAAGTTATGCCTCGCCAGATTCTACGGGAACTCTTGAATTCACACCAGTGGCGAATCACAGTGGCATAGCGACGATTACCGTGACCGTCACCGATGGAGGCCTGGATGCCAATCTATCAACCACTGACGATAACGCAGTTACAACCGAGTCTTTTGACGTCGAAGTCATCGCCATTAATGATCCGCCGACCATTGACCCGGTCGACGATGTGACTGTTACGGAAGATTCCGCCACATTCACCATAGATCTGAGCGGCATCACTGCGGGACTAGGCGAAATGCAACCGTTGTCCGTCACGATCTCATCCGATAACGCCAATATATTCTCGACCGTCACCCTCGATTACCTCTCCGCCGAATCAATCGGCACCATTCGCCTCACACCATCGCCCGAAGCGAGCGGAACCGCTACGTTCACATTAACCGTTTCCGATGGCGGCTTGGACAATGATCTGTCGACCACCGCAGACAATGCTTCCGTTTCGGAAATATTTGATGTTTCCATCACGCCGGCATTCCCTTGGCACAACTACAATCTCCCGTTGGACGTTAACGGAGATAACGCAGCATCCCCAATCGATGTGTTGTTAATTATTCAGGAAATCAATCGCAACGGTAGTTATGAATTGCCAACCCCTCGAAGTGAGTTAGTGCCCCCATTTTATGACGTAGATCGGGACGGATGGATTACACCTAGTGACGCTCTGCATATCATCAACTATCTAAACTTCAATGAACATCAAGTCGCATTTAGCTTCGATTTTACCGACCTCAATGGAACGCCCATAGCGTCTGTGGAGACTGGTTCCTTTTTCCTAGTTGGCTTGTATACAGAGGATCTTAGTCCAGTTCCTAACGGTGTCTATTCCGCTTACATCGATATGTTATATGATGCGAGTTTAATGCGACTAGTGAGCGGACCTGCGTTCGTAACGCCTTTCGTCAACGGACAATCAGGGAACACAACTGACCCTGGAATCATCGACGAGTGGGGGTCATTTTCCGGTCTCCAACCAACCGGCAGCGGACGACAACTTGTGTCAACTGTCCAGTTCCTAGCAACCGCCGCCGGCAGCAGTTTGGTTGGCAGTGGACGAGCGGATATTTCCCCCCTTCACGATGTTCTCGTTTACGGCAGCAACGCCACGGTCATGCCCGAACTGATAGAATTTGGCAGCCTGACAATTACTATCACCGATACCCCCGCCGGAGCTGAGGGTGAGGGGTCACTGGATCTTCCTTATAGCGATGAACTCGAAGGCACGTTGGATTTGCTCTTTAGCAGTTAGGGGTAAACCACGCTGAAGTGAGTTAATTCAGACCTTCAATATTGATCCTGGTTCGAGTTAATTCTCGCTATTACCTTTTTCGTTTGTGCTAAAATGCAGGAACACAAATACGAACAAAGGACACCTCCATGCGTTTCAGTCTGCTCGCAGTCTTACTTTTAGTAATATCCCAAACGTTCACGCACGCCGCGGACCCACCCGCTAAATATGTACTGGTTATCGGTGTCGACGGACTGCGCCCTGATGCGTTGCAGAAGGCCACGACACCTAATTTTGATAAACTATCACGAAACGGTGCGACCTCCTATACCTGTCAGATCCTTGGAACTCGTTACAAAAAAAACGATACCATCAGCGGTCCTGGTTGGTCAAGCTTCCTAACGGGTGTCTGGGCCGATAAACACGGTGTGCATGATAATTCCTTCAAAGGGAAACAGTTTGGCGAATATCCTCATTTTTTTGCACGTGTCAAGTCCCAATTCCCTACCTACAAGACGGCACATTTTGTAGATTGGGCACCAATTGATGATCATGTCGTTTCCCATGCGGATTTCCATAACGGTTACAAGGCGCACCAACCAAGCGACTTGGGCGCCAAGGATAAAGCCATCGCCGCAGATGCTTCAAAGCTCATTGCCGACAAAGACTACCGAGTGATCGTTGCCTATTTCGGCAACTGTGATTCCGCCGGACACGGAAAGGGTTTTCACCCTAGCGTCCCAACGTATATTTCAGCAATCGAAGCAGTCGATGGTCACATCGGGAAATTACTTACTGCAATAGCATCCCGCACCAACTACAAACAGGAAGACTGGCTTATTCTTTTATCTGCGGATCACGGCGGCAAAGGCACCGGGCACTCAAGCGGTCACAACGTTCCGGAGATCCTGACAACACCGTTCATCGTGAGTGGCAATAATGTTAAACGGGGTCCCATCAAGGAACAAGTCTATGTTGTTGATATACCGACAACCGCATTACACCATCTTGGCGTCGACATTGCTGCCGACTGGAAGTTAGACGGCAAGGTAATTGGATTAAGATAGAATCTTACATATGACACGTCGCGCCACAATCTCTGCCTCCCTCTTGTTGGTGCTGTCCGTTCCTTTGCAGGCAATCGATTTTGATGAGGAAATTGCTCCGTTAATCGTTCGTCGCTGCCTGGAATGCCATAACTCTACCGACGCCCAAGGCGGCTTGGACTTAACTTCACTCAAATCAGCGATTGCCGGTGGCGACAGTAAATCCTCCATTCAGTCACCAATTGAAAAAAACTTTATCCTGCAACGCATCATGGACGGTGAAATGCCGCCTGAGATAAAAGGGATACCGCAACCACTGCCAGCGGCCGAACTAGCGATCCTAACCAAATGGATTTCCGCGGGTGCAAATTGGCCCCAAGATCGCCAGCTTGATTTATACGACGCAACTACCGAATCCCACGCCGGCCGAGACTGGTGGTCCCTTCGCCCGGTCACGAAGCCCCAAATACCATCAACGGGATCCGCCTCTTTTAAAAAGGACAAGGCCATTGACGCCTTTATAGCGGCGCGTCTAACTGCGAACAGTCTGACTGCAGCTCCACCGGCAGACAAACGAACCCTGTTACGGCGCTTGTATTACGACGTCACTGGTCTACCGCCTAAGCCTTCGGCGATAACAGCATATATTGCTAACAATGACGCCAACGCTTACGAAACGGAAGTTAACAAACTGTTGGCAACGCATCATTTTGGTCAGCGTTGGGCACGCTATTGGTTGGACCTCATTCGCTTCGCAGACACCTGCGGTTACGAACGCGATCAGTTAAAACCCAACATTTGGAAATATCGCGACTGGGTCATCGATGCTCTCAACGCTGACATGCCTTACGACCGCTTTGTCCGAGATCAGCTTGCTGGTGACGAAGTTCACTATCGTGACGAACAGTCAGTAATTGCTACCGGCATGATCCGCGCGGGAACTTGGAACGACGAACCCAATGACCCCGCCGACTATGTTTACACGCGTCTGGAAGACATGGTACATACGACTACTTCAGCCTTCCTCGGCCTCACCGTTAAATGCGCTCGCTGTCACAATCACAAATTTGATCCGATTCCCCAAACGGACTACTATCGCACCGCCGCCCTTTTTTGGCCCGGTTACATGGGTCAGGCAAATCTCGGAGGTCCTTCAGTGGAACAACTGGGTTACGACGCCTTCGGTTGGACTGACCGTAACAACGCTCCTGAAGATCTGCGTTTGTTAATAAAGGGCGAACGACATCGCCCAGCGGACGTCATACAACCAGGCCCCCTATCCGCCATCAGCAACCTAGACAAGCCATTTACTGCGCCGGAACCCGGTGCAAGCACTACATATCGTCGATTACAATTCGCCAACTGGATAACGGACGCTCAAAATCCGCTGACCGCTCGAGTCATGGTCAATCGCATTTGGCAGCACTACCTCGGTGAGGGACTTGTTCGCACGCCCAATAACTTCGGTTTCAAAGGCGCACCGCCAACCCACCCACAACTACTCGACTACCTAGCGAGTGAACTTGTTTCCGGGCAATGGAAGATGAAACGAATCCACAAACTGATTCTCATGTCAGCGACGTATCAACAAGCGTCAACGCATCCCCAACAAGTAAATTATAATCAAACTGACTTTTTAAATCGCTACTGGTGGCGCGCGAATCGCAAACGATTAGATGCCGAAGCTCTGCGTGACACGCTCCTGAATATCAGCGGGTCGCTAGATACCAAACTTGGTGGTCCCGCGTTCTACCCCAAAATGGCGCCGGACGCGCTCGAAGGGCTTTCTCGCAAGGCTTCCGCTTGGCCAACGTCACCGCTACAAGAGCGGGTACGACGAAGTATCTACATGATATCCAAACGCGCCCAACTCTTGCCACTCATGACGACGTTTGACTTTGCTGAAACCACACTTCCCTGCGCACGCCGAGAAAGCACTATTGTCGCCCCGCAAGCATTGGCTTTATTAAACAATCACTTCGTACATAGCCAAAGCGAAGCACTAGCCGAGCGAATAACTGACGAGCATCCGGCAGATATTCCCGCTCAAATCTCGCGATTATGGAATCTCGCATATTCTCGAAATCCTACCAAATCCGAATTGGCCGCAGCAAAACAGCATGTTTTAAAACAATCACTTCATTTTGCCAACCAGCAGAACGCCGATGAAGCAAACCACGATCCCCTCTCCAGCGAGGAATTATTGACAAAAATGTCACAGGCCAACTTAGGGCTATGGCTGCGGGCCGACAAAGGGGTGCAACTTGACAAACAAGGACGAGTGATGTTTTGGCGAGACCAATCTCCAAATTCAACTGATCATTTGCATAAACACGACGCATCCCAAGCGACCCTAGCGAATCGTCCCGTGTTTCAATCCCAGGGCGTCCACGGAAAGCCTGCCATCAATTTCGACGGGAAGGACGACTTCCTCAATATTGCCGGTCAGGTTATTTGGAAACCCCATTTTAGTATCTTTGCGGTCGTTTCCCAGAGTTCAACCGGGGCCATTTCTCGTGAGATCATCTCAAACTGGCATCGCCGTGGCCGGTCAACTAACTCCGTTTTTCTCGGAACTACAGGCACCCACAAGGTTCGAGTAAGTGACGCGTTTAGTCCGGCCGGCACCCTAAAAGAACCCAACGACCCGTTTATTCTAACCGCCATTAACGGCGCTATTCAAACCGCAACGTATCAGAATTCAACACTCCTAGCCACGCAAGCAAGCCTTGCTCCACGAGTTCTATCAGCCCCTTACGTGCTCGGGACCCAGGGTAACTACGGCAGCGAATATTGGCAGGGTAACATAGCGGAGTTGCTAATATTTGACCGACCTCTTAACGAAGAGGATCGCGACTCGGTTTGGTCCTACCTACTAGCCAAATATCAATTGTTAAGCGGTAGGCCTCGGAAAACGTCTGACCAACTTGCGCTGGCTTCATTATGCCACGTGGTTCTCAACACCAACGAATTTATTTTTATCGATTAGGCTGCGACCAAATGAACCACCAAAAACAACTATTTCCCTGCGGCCGAACGCGCAGAGAATTCGTCTGGGAAATGGGTGGTGGATTCGCCGGTTTAGCGTTGGCCTCGCTCCTAGAGACTGACAACTTTTTTGATAAACAGGCAGCCGCGGCAGATATCACAAACCCGCTATCGGCACGAAAACCGCACCTCCCTTCAAAAGTGAAAAGTTGCATTTTTTTGATGATGAACGGTGCACCGAGTCAAGTTGATACATTCGACTACAAACCAGCGCTTAACAAATATGCTGGGCAGCCGCTGCCCAGCAATAAATCGTACATCAACTCTGGCGGACGCAAAGTGGGATTTCTCACACCTAATTTTCGACCCTTTCGCGCTGGTGGTAAAAGCGGGCAACTTATTTCAGACTATTTCCCAGGGATTCGTAAGCATGCCGATAAACTAGCCATCATTAAATCGTGCCATGGTGACAGTCACGCCCACGGCTCCGCGTTGGTAGCCATGAACACCGGCAGTTCATTTATAGGGCGTCCTTCACTGGGAAGTTGGTCCGTCTATGGTTTGGGCACTGAAAACACGAGCCTGCCCGGATATGTGGTAATGATGGATAAACGAGGCGGACCCATTTCCGGACAACCAAATTACTCGAGCGGATTTATGCCCTCCACCTTTCAAGGTACATTGTTCCGACCCGTGGGGAACCCGATTTTAGATCTCAAAGGACCGCCACATATTGACGAAAAGGCTCAACGTAATCAACTCGATCTGCTCGCTAAACTAAATGACAAACACCTGCAACAACGCCCACAAGGCGCCGATCTCGCCTCACGCATTCAATCCTATGAGCTGGCATTTCGCATGCAATCACAAGCCCCAGAAGCGGTTGACTTGAGTCGTGAATCGCAAAGCACGTTGGACGCTTATGGAGTCGACAAACAGCCGACGGACGAATTTGGGCGAAATTGCTTAGTTGCTCGCCGCTTAGTCCAACGCGGCGTACGATTTATCCAACTCTATTCTGGCGGTGGGCATCTTGCCGATACCTGGGATGCACACGTCAGTATCGAAAAAAACCACGGCCAACACGCAGCCGAAATAGACCAACCTATTGACGCCTTATTGACCGACTTAGAACAGCGAGGACTTCTCGACTCAACACTCATCGTGTGGGGTGGTGAATTCGGTCGTATGCCATTTAGTGAGGGGAAAAATGCTCCAGGTAGAAATCACAACCCTTACGGCTTTACGATGTGGATGGCCGGCGGGGGGGTGAAAGGTGGTATTAGCTACGGTGAGACGGACGATTTTGGCTTCGAAGCAGTCACTGACCGCGCACATGTGCATGACATCCATGCAACCATTCTACATCTAATGGGCCTCGACCATGAACGTCTCACCTATTTCCATCAAGGTAGAGAAGAAAGTTTGACGGATGTCCATGGCAATGTCATAACCGCGATCTGCTCGTAGTACGATTTTCGAAATCATTCACCTAAAATTCGCCGCAACTGGTGACTTTACCGTTTGTTTCTCTAGACAAGCAGTGAATACTACCGATATCATATACATTGTAGGAAGTGTCCTTCTTACACAAACTATTTTTACACTTAGGAGCATCATGCTATGAAACGCGTATCTAGCTTGGCAGCAATACTGTTATTAACCGTTGCCTTCATGGGTTGTGGAACCGACGAAGCACCGGCACCTGCAGAAACCAGCAATGAAACAAGCCAAACAGAACTTGATTTGAATCAAGTAGCCTTTGGCATTGAAGGCATGACGTGAGCGACCGCTTGCGTTGGCGCTGTCAATGACGCGCTAGCTCAGGTACCGGGCGTATCTGAAGCCAAAATTGATTTTGATAACAAAGTTGTCGTCATCACCAAGGGTGAAGGTTATGACGATCAGGATGTAGTTGCCGCTGTAAGTGGAGCCGGTAATTTTACCGCCACCAAGCAATAATAGCACGCGACATACCAGTACCAAGGGGATGGAATCTTTCAAAAGATTCCATCCCTTTTTCATGTTTCGAGTTACTCGGGTCACCGCCCTCGAACCCTCGGGAAAGGGCAGGCCACCTCACCCCGTTGGTATAATCGCGGTTCCACTTGGAACACATCTCCCCAACTTCTCTGTTGAAAGAAACCGATTCATGCGTTACCTGCGAATAGTCGATATTTTTATTGTTCTTTGTCTATTCTTTTTTGCACCATCTACCCGTCAAGCTCGTGGGCAGACGAAACCTTTGAATGTCCTTTTCATCGCCGTGGATGACTTACGGCCAGAGCTTGGATGCTATGGTTCCGCTTATGCAGACACACCCTCCATTGACGCCTTAGCTCGTTCGTCGACATTGTTTGTCAACCACTTTGTCCAAGTCCCCACTTGTGGCGCGTCGCGGTATGCTCTGCTCACTGGTAGAAGTCCGTTGAAATCCGGTGTAACTCGCAGCAACGGCGCGTTGTATGGAGGCGCTACGGCGATTTCTAAAACAGAGCTTGCGGTCGCACAAACGCTGCCGGAGCTTTTCCGCCGCAGCGGTTACCAGACGACCTGCATTGGAAAGATCTCCCACACAGCCGATGGCCGCGTATACCAATACAACGGCGCCGGTGACGGGCGACCCGAATTGCCGCATGCGTGGGATGACCTACCCACACCTTTTGGTGCGTGGAAACGGGGATGGGGAATTTTCTTTGCGTATAACAATGGCCAGCACCGCGAAGACGGGCAAGGGCATAAGGATGTTTTGCAGTTTGAAGCAGTTGAGGATGCCGACTTGCCCGATGGCTTGTTGGCTGAAACCGCCATCACTCGATTAGCCCAATATAGCAAAAGTTCACAACCGTTTTTTTTGGGCCTGGGGTTCTTCAAACCCCACCTACCCTTTGTGGCCACCAAAGGCGACTGGGATGCATTTGCCGACGTCCAAATTCCTCCGCCTCCCTATCCGAAAAAACCCGCTAGCAAACACTATCACGGTAGCGGTGAATTTTTTAAGTATACGTTTCCATTCTCCAAAACGAGACCGCTCGATGATCGGAAAATCCATGATTTACGCCGGGCATATCTTGCCTGCGTACGCTATACCGATCGCCAAGTAGGCAAGGTACTTTTGGCGCTTAAGCAGTACGGACTTGCCGATAATACGATCGTCGTCCTGTGGGGTGATCACGGATGGAATTTGGGTGATAGTCACATGTGGGCTAAACACGCCCCGTTTGAGCGAGCGGTGCGTAGCCCGTTGATAATTCGCGTGCCGGGTGTGACTTCAGGCCAAAAAAGCACATCCTTAGTGGAGACCATCGACATTTACCCCACACTTCTTTCGCTCGCAAAACCAACATTCCAGCAAACCCAGCACCAACTGGACGGGAAGGACATGACGCCGATCCTCAGAAATCCAAAGGCAACGGTGCGCGAGGCAGCGTTAAGTTTCTGGGGTAAGGCCGTCAGTGTAAGGACGGACCGATATCGGTTGATTACATCCAAGGTGGACGGGCACTACGCAGATTACGAGTTGTTTGATGAAACAACGGGTTTTGATCCAGTACGCAATCTGGCGGGTGAGAACATGACCGTCGTGAAAGAATTACTACGACATATTCCCGGCAAATAAGCTCAACCGAAGTTCTCCGCGGACAGTACGATGAACCGCGGACCATTCCACTTGCATAGATTTGCTACAATCAACTTAGATTAGACGCTACTAGGACAACGGAATAACAAGGATGAAATCGATGATAAATTGCGTGCGTGTTAAGTGCCCTTGGTGTTTGTTCGTCGTTGTGTTTTTCGGGGGCTCGTTTATTCTCAGCGTCGGCCCCCCGACCACAGCGGCGGAGTTAAAGAAACCGTACAACGTACTATTCATAATCTCTGATGATCTTACCTATACTGCATTGTCCTGTTATGGAAACGACGTTTGTCACACTCCCAATATCGATGCCATAGCAACTACGGGTACTCGCTTTACTAGAGCCTATTGCCAGGGCACGTATTGTGGACCGTCCCGCGCGTCATTCATGTCTGGGTATTACCCGCATGCCACGGGTATGTTGGGTTACAAAACGCCGCGACCGGCCATTGGTGATCGAGCGATGTGGGCTGAACACTTCAAGAACAATGGTTTCTATACCGCTCGCGTTTCGAAAATATTCCATATGGGAGTACCGGGCGGGATCGAAGCGGGAACCGACGGAGCCGACGATCCGCGGTGTTGGACCGAGCGGTTTAATAGCCAAGGCCCTGAGTGGAAAGCCCCTGGGCAGGGTTGGACGTTAGAGGGCAATCCAGACGGCAAGTTATCTGTAAAGGGTGGTAATACATTCGTTGTGGTGGAAGCTGATGGCGATGATCTTGTCCACTCCGACGGCCGTACGGCCGCCAAAGCCTGCGAGCTTATCGCGGCACATAAAGACGAACCATTTTTCTTGGGCGTCGGTTTTGTGCGTCCTCATGTTCCCTTCGTCGCGCCTAAAAAATATTACGAACCATTTCCCTATTCCAAGATGTTGTTGCCAGAAAAAGTACCCGGCGACTGGGATGATATACCGCCCGCGGGCATCAACTATAAAACCAGCAAAAATATGCAAATGAACGTTCCCAAACAACGCAAGGCAGTGGGCGGGTATTACGCATCGGTCGCCTATATGGATGCTCAAGTCGGCAAGGTGATGGCCGCCTTAAAGAACGCTGGGATCGCCGATCGGACAATTGTGATTTTCACCAGCGACCATGGTTACCATCTAGGTGAACACGATTTCTGGGCCAAGGTGAGTTTGCACGAAGAATCCGTCCGAGTACCGTTGATTATTAGCGTTCCCGGTAAGAAGCCGGCAATTTGCGATTCTTTCACTGAACTGCTTGACCTCTACCCGACTTTATCCAGTCTCTGTGGCTTAGAAGTGCCGAACCGCCTGCAGGGCAAGGACATTTCGGGAATGCTTAGTGATCCAACTCTGCAAGTACGTAAAACGGCATTTACGGTCAACGGCAAGGGCTTTTTGTTACGCGATCAAGATTGGGCGTACATACAATACGCGGAAGATGCATCGAAGGGAATCGAATTGTTCGATATGCATAAGGACCCACTGCAGTACACCAACTTGGCCGGCGATCCAAAATATTTCGAAATCGTCACGGGATTTAAAGAACAGCTAAAAGTAAAACTCGCTGCCGTACGCAACAACGATCTGTAGGGGCATCCTCCCTATCGACAAACGGCAGAACAATTCGGTGCCGTGGCCAGCGTGGGTTCTAATTTCCCCTCAAGCGGCAAGTTCAATTGGACATCATCACCCACCACCCTGACGTCGAATACAGTGATCGAATAATTCTCTTGTTGCATCGATTCGCCCGTCTCCAAACTGAAGGTCTTCTTGTGCAATGGACAAGCGATCTTGGCGGTGCCATTTTGATCACCGAGAATTCCTCGAGACAAAACGAATGAACGCTTGTGCGGACACATATTCTGACACGCATACCAGTGGTCACCCTCGGCGGACTGAAATACCGCCAACTGCACGTCACCGTACTTAACCACCGCTCCGGCATCCAGCGGGAAATCCCAAGCCTTACCTACCGTCACCCAAGACATCTCATCCGGGATTTCAATGGACTCTACAATCGGTAACTCCAGCGGATTTTTTCGCCAATCGGCAGGGCGATTTTGTCCCCGCTGAGTGATAATCTCTATCCCCTGTTCATTGTCGTCACTGTTAATAAATTGTTTAAAACATTTTCGTTTCTCGGGGTCATTCACCACCGTGGCCCACTCACATTGGTAAGAGTCAATTAGATACTGCATCTGCTTTTCAAGCGCTGCTGCAATTCCCAGCGAATCTTCAATCACAACTTTTTTCAAGTACTCGACTCCTCCATCCAGACCCTGGATCCAGATCGACGTCCGAGTCAATTTCTCAGCGGTTTGGATATAGTACATCAGGAAGCGATCGAGGTAGCGAGTTGCCGTCGCCTCGTCTAAATCAATGGCCAGCAAGTCTGCGTGACGCGGGGTGGCGCCACCATTGCCACCCACAAACAGGTTGTAGCCATTTTCCGTCGCAATTAGACCAAAATCTTTGCTTTGTGCTTCGGCGCATTCGCGGGTACACCCCGATACGCCCCCCTTAATTTTATGCGGTGAGCGGATTCCCCGATAACGTTTCTCAATGCGAATCGCAAAACCCACACTATCCTGCACACCGTATCGACACCAAGTCGTTCCAACACAGCTTTTCACTGTCCGCAATGATTTACCATAAGCATGCCCGCTCTCAAAACCGGCAACCACTAGTTCTTCCCAAATATCCGGCAATTGATGTCCCTCAGCACCAAACAGGTCAATTCGCTGTCCTCCGGTTATCTTGGTGTATAGATTATATTTCTTGGCAACCTGACCCAGCACAATCAGTTTCTCGGGTGTTATTTCACCGCCGGGAACTCGAGGAACAATTGAAAATAGACCGCCGCGTTGCATATTCGCGAGAAGACGATCGTTGGTGTCGAGCAACGGCGAGTGGTCTAGTACATGCTCATTCCAGAGACTGGCAAAGATCGAAGCGGCCGTCGGTTTGCATACTTCGCACCCGACCGCGGCGCCAGAACCACACTCGCTCAACAACTTGTCAAACGTTTTGATGCCCTTAATTTTTGAAATTTCAAATAACTCTTGCCGCGAATATTCAAAATGCTCACAGAGCGACTTGCTGACAACGGTTCCCATTGCTGCCATTTGGGCCTGGACGATGCTTTCAACCGCTGGCACACATCCACCACAACCTGCTCCGGCCGACGTACATTGCTTGACATCCGCCGCAGCACAAGCATTTTCATTGGAAATTGCGTTTTTGATATCACCTTGCGTAACATTGTTGCACAAACAAACCACTTTCGAATCAGGATCGTCGTCTGCTGAACTACTGTCACTTGCTTGTTTACCAAGCATCACTTCTTGCGGCGTCAACTCAAGCGAGGTATCGGCCTGATGCAACTGCACTAACTTATGAAAATCGGACACGCCGCCCACCAAAATACCGCCTAACAACTGGGTTGCGTCTGCGGAAAAGAACAGTTTGCGATAGACCCCATCAAACGGGTCTTCATAGACTAGCGATTGCACATCACTTTGATGACCATCAATTTCACCGAAGCTGGCCACATCCACACCCATCAACTTGAGCTTGGTCGACAATTCGCTGCCATGATATCCGCCGGCCTTACCGCACAAGTGTTTCACAGCCACCTCGGCCATTTCGTACCCTGGCCGCACCAGACCATACACCATCCCCGCGTGTTCTGCCACTTCGCCAATCGCATATATATTCGGATCACTTGATTGCAAATTGTCGTTGACAACAACCCCCCCGCGTTGACCAATCGTCAATGAACAATCTCGCGCAAGTTCATCGCGTGGCCGAATCCCCGCTGACACGATCACCATATCGACAGCCATCGCCGACTTATCCGCGAACTGCAACCCGGTCACTCGGCCATTCCCCAATACTGCAGCCGTTGCGTGATCAAGATGCACAGTCAGACCTAGTGCCTGAATCTTATCAACCAGATGTCGTGACCCAGCCTCATCCAACTGTCGCGGCATCAAACGCGAAGCAAACTCGATAATCTCTGTTTTTAACCCTAAGTCGTTGGCTGCCCGCGCTGCCTCTAAACCCAATAGGCCACCACCTATCACCGCCGCAGTTTTTCTGCCCTTTGAATACTCAACCAAATCCTGTAAATCTTCAATCGTTCGATAGACAAACACTCCCTCTTTGTCCATCCCCGGAACCGGTGGCACAAAAGGTGACGAACCAGTAGCGAGCACTACTCGGTCATAAGAAATTTCGACGCCGCGACTGGACAATACAATCTGCTTTTGACGGTCTATCTTGATTGCCTTGTCTCCGACATATAACGTGATACCGTTGTCGTGGTACCATTGCTCGCTGGTCAGCATTAATTTTTCAGGGTCTCTCGTATCAAAGAAGCGAGTTAAACCCACGCGATCGTAAGCAACTCGAGGTTCCTCACAAAAGGTCACGATCTCAAAACGGTCTCTCTCGTTCATGCCAATCAACTTCTGGCAAAAATGGTGGCCCACCATGCCGTTTCCGATTACGACAATAGTTTGTTTCGCGGGCGGCTCATGTCGTTCACCATCGTTGTTTGATTCGATCATTTCGCTAATCCTAATTCTCCCTGAGGAATCTGAATGCTTTTTGTCGTCTTGGTGATCGATTTCATCGCTGCCCGTTCCGCGGCTGGTGAAAATCGTATCGCCAGCGTAAATACCGAACAGGCAACCACACACAATCCCATTAGCAAGAATATCTGAGGCCAGTGGGTGACCTCTCGTTTGAACATAAACCCCGCAATAACTGCTCCGGCGTTACCTCCGGCCCCCACAATTCCGGCAACGGTGCCGACCGACTTGGTTTTGATAAACGGAACGACCGAAAAGGTCGCCCCGTTTGCCATTTGGACAAAGAGGCCAAAACATAACAAGGCAACCAAAGCAAAGCCAACCATTCGCATTTGTGAAAAGCACATCAACGCGATTCCTTCCAGCAACAACGCACTGAACAGCCACATTACCCGGCCGCGCAAGCCCCAGCGAAGGCCGCATCGATCGCCGAGCATTCCGCCGGTCGTCCTGGCGAATAAATTTAGCAACCCGTAAGAACCTGCAATCGCGCCTGCCTGCGCCAACGACAGATTAAAGGTCTCTCCAAAATACAGAGCACCAATGTTGATCATGGTTAGTTCAACGCCAAAGCAGCACCCGTATATCAAAGACAAAACCCAAACTCGAGGGTCCGAGACTACTTTGCGCAACGTTTGCCCAACCTCTGCACGGTCTGAATTGGTTTGAAGACGTCGCAAGTCCGCAAAGTTACCGTCCGGAGCGTCTTGCGTTAGGAAGTAGTAGGCGATTCCTGCGATTACACAAAGCACTCCGGCAATCACCATTATCAATCGCCAACTCATCGATTCGCTGAGGCCGCAGGTCCCAGTCAACACGCCAAATGCCAACGGCATAACCATATTTGCAACCCCACCCCCAAGATTACCCCACCCAGCCGACGTGGCGTTGGCTGTTCCCACGATGTTCGGAGCAAACATAATCGACGTGTGGTATTGAGTGATTACAAAAGATGCACCAAGCGCACCGATCAACAGACGAAATATTAAAAACAACACGTAACCATTACTTAAGGCGATGCCAAACACTGGAATTGACCCCAACACCAATAACCAACTGTACGTTAAACGTGGGCCAATTTTGTCACAAACCCAGCCCATTGCAAATCGAGCTAGAATGGTAATTCCCACCGAAGCGATAACTGTATTGCCAACTTGGCTAGCGGTCAGTGAAAATTCACGTTTGATGACTAGCATCAAAGGCGCGATGCCGAACCACGCAAAGAAGCATAGAAAAAAGGCTATCCACGACAAATGAAATACGCGAATCTGGGGCTTGTTGAATTTTAATAGATCTCGCCATAGTACTGGCGATTGGTTCTCAATCTGCATCTTTGCCGTGTTCTATTTCTTATTCAAGTCACTAATCGGTTGCAACAAAGATGCTACGTCGCCTGTCGTCTTCGCGTTGCGGGCCAACAATCCTGTGGCCTGTTCTATTGAACAACGTTGTTTAATGCAAACAGTGTGCCAAATGTTCTACAACGTCGTATTTATAGTTCGTCAACAACCAAATCGGAAAAGCACAAACCACACGTCTGGAAGCAAAGGGCGCCGTTCGTTTCACAATTTGAAGTGTTCGATACGCTATCGATACAGCCTCAGCAGAGTCCGATCACATGGTTGGGGCAATACGATCCCTGTCCCCACTACAAACTCAGGAAAACTATTTGGACCCCCACGCTGGAAAAGAATGCTTAGAACCATTTGCACTTAATGTGAACAGGCGTGCCCGCTTTCTAGGCACTCTGGAATCTTTCGCAAGCTCAAACCAACTTCCCCAGCGATTCAATAACCGTACTTACTTACGCTTAACAGCGATTTGGTCGACGACTACACGGACAATCCCATAATTACTCCTCAGTTGTTTCGATGTGGTACGAGGTTTGCATATTTAGATCAGGACTGGCCAACAAATTTCCAATACCACCCAAAGTAAAAATGTCTTCGTCTCCATCCGACTTCGTTGCCAGCCTGATGCGTGCACAACAATCGCTGACTGCCGTGGAATTGTTTGGGCAGCGCGTTGCGGAAACAACCCCAGCCTTACACGGTCAATATTATACGGATTTGATTCCGTTAGACTCTCCGCGAGACGGCCAGCAATACGCTTTCGAAGTCGACCTCGACAAGTGCACTGGCTGTAAGTCATGCGTGGCAGCCTGCCATTCGCTCAATGGACTCGATGACAGCGAAGCGTGGCGCAAAGTAGGATCACTGGTCGGTGGCACGACAGAATTACCTGTTTTACAACACGTAACCACAGCCTGTCACCATTGCCTCGAACCAGCCTGCGCGGACGGTTGCCCCGTAAACGCTTATGAAAAGAATCCGGAAACTGGAATCGTAATCCATTTGGACGATCAATGTATCGGCTGCCAATACTGCCTATTCAAATGCCCCTATGAAGTACCCGTCTATAATCACGACAAAGGCATTGTACGTAAATGCGATATGTGCCACGATCGTCTACTAGCGAATGAGGCTCCAGCCTGCGTACAAGCCTGTCCGCAACACGCGATTCGCATTGTCATATCCGAAGAAGCGGATACTATCGCCAATGCTCAAGCCAACCAGTTCCTTCCCACCGCACCAACACCCGATTATACTCTGCCCACGACACACTACAAAACCACCAAACCGCTCCCTCGAAACCTCCTCGCCTCGGATTTTTACATCGGAAGACCTCAACATGCCCATTGGCCGCTAGTTACGATGCTGATACTGACACAACTCTCGGTAGGCGCATTTGTAATGCTAAACTGTTTCACTTGGATGCTAGCACTGTTAGGCGCGTCCACAAACACAGTGCGCAACCATCACGTATTAATTGATCAAATGGGACATTGGCCCGTAATCATGACACTAGCGCTGGGAATGCTGGGACTGATTGCTTCCGTCCTGCATCTCGGGCGTCCGTTGTTTGCTTTTCGGGCGATTCTCGGAATACGGCGTTCATGGTTGAGTCGCGAAATTGTTGCCTTTGGCGTCTTCGCGATCCTTGCCAGCGCCGACACGGCCCTGGCAATTCTTACAGAATCATCTGCGCAAAAACGCCATCCATTGCAGTGGGCTGCGATACTGGTCGGCATATTTGCCGTGGTCTGTTCCATCATGGTCTACGTCGACACACCACGCTTATTGTGGAGCCCATTTTTTACGACCAGCCGATTTGGTCTCACTACGATTCTGCTCGGCCTACCGACTACGTTGTTGTTACTTTCCACCATGGCTGCGTTAGCACCGGAAATATCAGTCAGTACAATCATGTCTCAATACAGCGCCCCAATTTGCCGCGGCCTTATTTTCACCACGCTCTTAAAACTCCTACTGGAGGCCCGCATCTTCATTCACCTTCGAAATCGCACGCTTAATCCACGCAAACGGTCCGCGCAATTACTCACCACGAGCCTATTTGCGATCGTGATATTGCGTTTCGCCGTCGCGATGGTTGGCGGTGTAGCTATGCCACTTGTCTTACTGACCCAAAACACCTCTACCGCTGGCCAAGGATTTGATCCGATCTTCTTCATCGCCATTACGTTGCTAATTTGGATCCTGTTGTTGGTCGGCGAATTTGCGGAACGTTATCTCTTTTTTACATCCGTTGCCACCCCGCGAATGCCAGGAACCTAAGCTGTGAACCACCACTTGAACGACCTCTTGCTGCAACGCAACGGACCGTTAACTAACCTACTTAAGCGTACCGCCGGAAAGTTTGGCATCGGGCAGGTTCCTACGGACACCGCCCCAACATCAACAACGTCGCTTGTTTGCGGCTATTGTGCTACCGGGTGCAGTCTCGAAACACACCTTATCGACGGACAGGCTGTGGGCTTGACCCCATCTGTATCGAATGTTGTCAATATCGGGATGGCATGTCCCAAGGGCTGGGAGGCCCTCACGCCCCTAGCTGCGAGCGACCGGGCGGTGTACCCAAGATTGCGCAAGCATCGTGGAAAAACAGCCAAAAAAATCTCCTGGACCAACGCTGCCACAACTTTTTGCGAACGTTTTAAAAAGATTCAGAAACAGCACGGCGACGAGTCAGTGGCGTTCATTAGCACCGGACAGATTCCATCCGAGGAAATGGCGTTACTGGGAAGCTTCGCGAGATTTGGCATGAACATTCGCCACGGAGATGGGAACACACGCCAGTGCATGGCCACGTCGGTTGTCGCCTATAAAGAAAGTTTCGGATTTGATGCGCCGCCCTATACCTATCAGGATTTTGAGGAATCCGACGTGATTTTCTTGATCGGATCAAATCTTTGCATCGCCCACCCTGTGATGTGGCAACGAATAGTGAAGAACACGCACACTCCGGAAATATTCGTAATTGATCCACGCAATACTGAAACAGCTGCCGCCGCGACGCAACACATTCCGCTACAACCCAAGAGCGATCTACAACTATTTTACGCAATCGCCCATGTACTGATTCGCAACAACTGGATTGACAAGGAATTCATCGCAGCGCACACCAACGGGTTTGACGAGTTTGCAGTCCACGTTTCCACGTTTTCACCCGATCGCGCCGCTCGGGATACCGGTATCGCTGCTGAGACAATCGAGGCATTAGCGGAAAAGATCCAGCGGGGCACGAGAGTGTCGTTTTGGTGGACAATGGGAGTAAACCAAAGTTATCAGGGAGTGAGAACGGCACAGGCAATTATTAATCTCGCGTTGATGACCGGAAACATTGGCAAACCTGGAACAGGTGCAAATTCCATCACGGGCCAATGTAACGCCATGGGGTCGCGACTTTTCAGCAACACGACCAACCTGATGGGTGGTCATCAATTCGCGGATCCTCAGGACCGCCGTAAAGTTGCGACCGCGCTGCAAATTCCTGAAGACGTAATTCCATCCACGACGAGTCTTGCGTATCACGAAATTTTGGATGAAATTCTTAATGAAAAAATCAAGGGTCTATGGATCATTGCTACCAACCCCGCACATTCCTGGATTAATCAAAAGATGTGTCGCGATATTCTGAGCCGACTCGATTTCCTCGTAGTCCAAGACATGTATGACAATACGGACACCGCCAAACTTGCAGACCTAACACTGCCAGCTGCCGCGTGGGGTGAAAAGGAAGGCACGTTTATTAATTCAGAACGGCGGGTCGGGCTGGTCAAGCAGGTCAGCCGAGCACCAGGCGAAGCACTTTCCGATTTTCGAATCATCAAGTTACTTGCTCAGCACTGGGGCTGTCACGAACTGTTTGACCACTGGGAAACCCCGCAAGATGTGTTTAAATGCATCAAAGAAGCAACTCGCAATCAACCCTGTGATATGACGGGGATCCGCGATTACCAGCATCTTGAACATGCGGGTGGTATTCAGTGGCCGTTTCCAGACGAGGGGCCGCCGCTGCGTGACCGCCAACGCCGCCTGTTTGCCGACGGCATGTTTTATCATCAGGACGGTCGTGCACGATTTATTTTTGATACACCGCAGCCGTTGCCTGAACCGCCATCAAGTAAATATCCGTTGCTGCTAATCACAGGTCGCGGCACGGCCGCCCAGTGGCACACCAACACTCGAACCTCTAACAGCCCCACGCTACGTCAACTATACCCCCAAAATGTCTACGTCGAGGTCAACGCGGTTGATGCCGCTAAATACAAATTGCAGCCCGCACAGCAAATCATCGTCGAGTCGCAACGAGGCAAACTCCTCGCCACCGTAGCCATCAGCCAAAACATTAAGCCTGGGCAGGTATTCATTCCGATGCACTATGTCGAGACCAACCGTTTAACCCGCGCCCACTTCGATCCGCATTCCAAACAACCATCCTATAAAGATTGCGCCGTCCGTTTGCGACATCCCGATTACCACGACCAGTAACGGATTTCTCGAAAACACTCACGACAACACATTTGACAATGACGTCCGCGTTGGTAATATTTAATTGATATTGGCCGCCATTGCCCCCCTGCCACCTAACGTTTCAAACTCGCGATCTTTTCCTCAATCAGTGATTGGGTTACCGTCTCTTGGTACATTTCTGCCAAACGCTCAAGCTCTAGGATTGCCTTGCTGGTACCGCCGCGCAATGTGCTGAGAGCCATCGCTTTATCAATCGCCTTACCCTGCGCCATCGCAACGAGCAATTCGTCATTTCCCGAGGCGCTGCGGTGAACCACACCAAATTGCTTTTTCAGCGTCGGGAAGATTGAATAGGTTCGCATCGCCGCAAATAAACCGGCAGTCCCCCGGACCGCTGTCTCCGTAATCTGCAGGTTTGATTCTATCTCCTTCAAATCTACGCCCGCTTGCTTCAAAATATCTCCCACGACTGCATTGGCATCCTGAATTGGTTTAGCATAGCTTTGCAGATTTCCCAACGTGCCTAACTTAGTTAAAGGTCTCATTGCCTGCACAGCGGCATGAACGTCAGCACTGCCTAACGATTGCCTAGCAACGGCCACTGCCTTGATCACCGACTGAGCTTGCACATCACTCAAAATACCACCGGCATTCTGCAACGATCCTCGCAACACAAATGGTAGCCTATCGCCCGCCAACGAATTTCGCTCCGCAAATATCTTTTTGCCATCAGCGCGAATGATATAGACCACAGGAATTGTATTACCTGGCGTTGGATATTTACTATTAATTTTCCGCCAGTCTGGAGATGACGTATTGATTTTCAACGGCACAAACTGCGCCACGAGTCCTGTGAGACTACGATCGGTTGCCAATCGTTTCTCCAGCACGCGACACGCCGGTCACGTGTCAGCGCCCGCCATAACCAGAATTGGCCGTCCAGTTCTGGCTGATAATTGCTGGGCCTGCTCCAACGTAGGCACTGCCGCACTTACGCCGCTGCAAAACGATCCCAATACGAGCGCAATGGATAGTGTTCGTGTATTCAAAAGTAACCTCTATATATTAACTGGATTTGGGGAATGAATTTGTTTTCAGCCACGGCCGAATTCACATTTTTTGTTAATCGACACGTCCGCACCGAGTGGTTTATAGTCGAGCGTCATCCACCCCTCGTCAATAGTAACCTGTGTATAGCCTGGGCGGAACTCTAATGGATTATAACCTGCTGCATTCTGCTTTTCGAGACTGCGATCCAAATTGTATAACACTGATGGCATGCAAATTTCATGAATTCCGTCCTGATCTTGCCAGCCACGAATTCCGTTATGGAAATGTCCGTGTAGCATCGCCACAATGTGCTGTTTGTGTCTTTTAATGATAGCATACAATTCACCCTGTCCGTGCGCAGGTTTTACATACCAGCCGCGGTCAGGGTGCCGGTTGGAGTGGACAGGTACGTGCAAACACAATATCACGTACCGCTGTTGTTTCGCCGCTGCAACACATTCCGACTCGATCCACAGAAGTTGTTTGTCCGTTAAAAACCCGTCGTGTGAATCAGTGTGTGCATTGCTAAGTAACAGCAGTTTCAACCACTCGTGATCGACCGTAACATCAACCTGTTTGCGAATATGTTTACGAAATAATTCGAGAGGATCGTGATTGCCCGGAATCTCATACACCGGTTTGCCGATTTTCTCACGTTCACGTAGATAAACCGCGTATTGCTCCTCGCGTCCGCCATCGACGATATCTCCTAAATGAAGCACAAGGTCACCGGTTGCCGATTTCAATTCCGCCGCCGCTTGAATCCACCGTTTTTCGGCAGAGGTCGAATTCTTATATCCCAAGTGTGTATCACTTGCCACAAGAAAACTCAGTTTGGACAACGGACGTTTAGAATTGGCTAGACAGGCGGGGGAGAATGCCAAAGTCGCCCCGCCGGCAATAGTTGATAACAGTTTGCGGCGCGTGATCATCGCGGTTTTCATTGCAACGCCTCCTAATAGTTATTGGCACTTTGTGCACTGAAATAGATATAAGCGAAACCTACTGCGTAAGTTAACATTGTTAGCGATCCCAAAATTACGCCAGTTAGAGCCATGCCGTACCCTTCTCCTGTACCTTGCGAGACTTTTCGCATTCCCAATACTCCAGTGACAATAGCAGTCAACGCTAACGGTAAAAATGAAAAACAGATACACCCGACCGTGACAGATAGAATACCCGTGACCAGTGCAACAATAGCCAACGCTTGGTCTTTCCGCGACCCCACCAGAGCCTGCGGAACCGAATAGGTATCGGGTTGTTGATAGGGATTTTGTGGGGGGATATGACTCATGTAATCTACTTAAAATCCCACATTATCGTGGTAAACAAAACATCAAATTAAGCGTATCAGGACTCCTGTCGAAAAACCACCCTTGTTTTCCGACAACTATACTTCTCTCAAATCTACGTCCCATCACATTCGGCACTATTAGTAGACCATCATGAAACGCTTTCCATCGCCGTCAATTCCGCTTCAATTCAGGAAAGCGGAGGATCTAACGTCACCACAGCCACCATTTCCCGTGCAACAAGTATTATTTATCGACGTCAACGGCGATGGTTGGCTATCCCCCGGAGACGCGTTGTTCGTCATCAATCATTTGAATGCAAACTCAGGCGATAACGGTGAAGGTGAGTGGTTTGCACCGCAGCTGCCGCCGCGTTCTAACCACGACTCGAGTCAAGCTTACCCGGACGCGATCACCGCCCCACGAACGCATGCCGATACCGTATTCCAGGACACACGACATTGGCCACTAACCGCCACAACGCAGATCAATTTAAGCCAAGATATCGAACAACTACCAAGCGAATTCGAATCACTAGACACCCTAATCGATTTACTCGTCACCGATATTTCAGACCAAAGGCACAGCAACTAAGCTTGAAATCTCTGCCAAACACTAACGCAGCGGCGGCATCGCCTCACGTACCATCGAACCATTGCCATCACTCGATATCAGCAGGCTAAACTTCGCGACGGACTCTAAATCCCCCGTACTCAACGAGGCGTAATCAAACCTACCACGCAAATCTGTGTAGCCGTCCTTATAGAACTTAACGCTGCCATCCTGTAGTTGAGCATATACTTTCACATACACTGTCCCCAGCGGTTTGCGACTCTTCGCTTGCAACACTTGCACCTGTCCGTATTTTTGAATCACTTGGACTGCTAACGCATGAGAATAATAGGCACGAGTCTGAGTTTGTCCCGCCCCAACAATTTCAACTAGCACGTTACGGCTTTTAAGCTCTTCCGGCAGGGCAAATTTATGGGAGTTGCGTGCCACTGCCAATTCGATGATATTACTATGGTTTGGTTTTATAAAACTAAACCCGCCCGAGAAGTTCTGCACAAATGGGTTACGACTGAACAGTAACTCAATATCAATTTCATAGTAATTCACTTTGACCGAAGACAAGTTCTGATAGTCCATAACAACTTCACCACTTTCAACTTTAAAATCAAAACCGGGTTCCGTAGCCGCGAGTTGAGTTTGATTTTGATTCTGGTCATCGGTGTCAGTTACACCTGCGCCGTCGCCTCCAATCTCCCTAACCTGTTGGGTAACGTTATCGAATATTTTCCGCCATCGGTCCACCGGGTATTTTTCGTACTTAACGGCAATCGCTTTGGCGCCCTTAATATCTCCTTGCGACAACGCAAGATAACTGGCAAAGTAATCGTATTGCAGACGAGTCGCGATTTGTTCAGTGTCCACCAACGTAAAACTAGCAATTGCCTCCTCAACGCGATCTTGCAACAGCAGGTAATATACCACCGCCAAATAATCCTCACTCGACAGCTTTTGTTTGTAACTCAACAATTTGAGCAAGCGGTTATATTGAGCGTAGAATCGATCGTTCAATATCTGTCGTTTTGCACCAAGTTGATGGGCACGAGCGTTTACTAACGGCCGGTACTCCATATGCTCATATGTCCGCCGAATCACAGGATCAATGGTCAGCAAAGGGCTTACCAAATGGTAACCGACGACAGTATTAACTCGATTTTCATGGTCAAGATAATGATTTATTTCAGCCGGCAAATCCTGCATTACCGCATAGGACCATAACGTATGGTCATATTGGTGACGCGATTTTAACAGACTCGTTGTTCGTTGAAACATAGACTTGTCCCGCATTCGAAACGCGATTTTAACCAAATCCAAATTGTGCACATTGTTATTACGTAGGTATTCCAGTACTTCCTCGTCACTGCCGTTCTGAGACACGTATGCCCAGGAAGTTGTATCGACCTTGGATAATGTATTTACAACCTTGAACTCAACAGCATCCGCGGCCGCCAACAGTTGTTCACTGCTAGAAGCATGCACTGGGAATTGCGAGTACGTTCCAACGACAGGAAAATAGAAATAGAATTCAATCGTCTTCGTGTTGTAGCCTTCAAGCTGCAAATACTCACTGTTCGTTTTTTGCCCGGACAAGACAGAAATCGCTCCTACGGGGATTTCAAACAATACATCCAGTTTTCGTGTTGCAGAACTTGGATTGGTAACGACAACTTCACAACCATAAACCGTCTGTGCGAGAAATTCATCCGTAATAAATTTATCCTGTTTCTCATTGCCCACTTGAATGAAACGATCACCATGGCGGAAGTAATTCTGGCTGACCAAGATAGGGGTCAACTTCTCGTTCATTTCCGTCGGATTCACTTCTTCATGAAACACGATCATTGGTCCCGGGCTAGTTATTCGCATTGCCCGACCAGCCATCTTAATATCAGCTTCGTCTGCTTCGAAAGGGAGGTCGATCACTGCCAAAGCCAGCATCATTTCCGTGAAATTGCGGCTTGCTTGTGCCACATGCGGAGAACGAAAACCACCTTCTTGACCATCTTTATAGGATGCCCAGTCGTTCCAAAAACCATTAATACTTACCAGCGAAGCGATCTGCTCTTGAATTGGAAGCTTGTAGTAGTTGTTTTCAACCCATTCTTGGGTTTTCTCTTGTTCGCGATATAGGCCACGAATTTCAGATCGCAATTTATCATTATTTTGATAAAAGGCCGCGGCAGGTTTTCCAGCGAGTCGATCAGCGCGATACCTTCCCTCCTGCTCCTCCACAGCTTTCTTACGGTCTTGCTGTAAGCCCTTCGCATTCGACGCTCGCTTATCTGCCAATTCCTTAGATTTTTCGACGGATGGTGGAGCAGCGGGCTTGCTGGCAGGACTCCCGAGCGCCCCCTCCAGTCGGGCTGCATGGTCACTACCAAATCCACCCATGCCCCCGCCACCGCCCATTTTACCACTACTTGATGCCAATTGTCGGCGCGCCGCAAGTCCCAGCTTCTCATCTAAATTGCGTTCGCTATCGGCAAGACCCAGTAATGCGTCCTCCGCGTTCAGGCCACCTCTAAAAAGGGCCGTTTCAAACAACATGTTGAATTGGTCCGTATTAGGCGGAACGAGATCCCACAATTCCTGCAGATGCCGTTCGGATGCGACGCGCTCGGCAGCAACATGGCGACCTAACAACACGCGTTCAACAACGTTTAACTGTTCGTACTTCCATGGAATCAAATAGCCATTGAGGTCTCCGTCCACGAGCCAATCATCCATAAAGGTCTTATGTTGTTTGTCAAGCAGGTGTGGCAAAATGACTTCGTCAAAGAACTTGCGGTCTTTGTTATAGAGAAAAAAACTAAGTTCATGACACGCGTATTTTGAATAGAGTTCGTTCTTCTTATCATCGTCATAACTTGGCCACTGCAAAACAAACTTAAAATCCCGCAGCGCAGTGTTGGCGTGCAAAGTGCTGTAAAGCTGAAAAATCGAAGACAGGCTATCATATGCTTTAAACCGGCTCGCAGAGACATCGTCTATTACAAACTCTTGCTTCCCAGCCACGAGGCTAACCTGTTTTTGCTGCAAGAAATGACCTGCAACGTCCAGTCCTTTGATGAGCCGCAGGTCTAATATTTCCCGCGCCTGTTCAGTAAAAGAAACACTTCGTGCCACTGTCTGAGTAGGATCGACGGCCACGATCTGCAGATGATGATGCCCTGCCAAGTCCGCGATATCGATACTTATCAGGCCATCTTCCCCCACATCAAGATTCGACAATAATACCGAGCCTGCTGGTAAAAAATCTAAATTGGAAAAATCCTTGGAGGCGCCCATTGCTCGCTTCGCCTGCCCCTCCCGTGAAGCAGAATCCTCGACAGCGTTGGCCATCGATTTAAAATCATCACCGACTGCCGCCTCCTGCTTGGCAGTTTCTGTCGTACGGATCGGCCACGGATTTAGCAACAGTTCTGGCCTTGGCAGTAGATTCCCCGGAAACTTCCGCGCGTAGCGGCGGTCAATGATGTAACGATATTCGTCGCCAATGTCACGACCCTCAACGTACAAAGCCGTCGGATCTGTGGTCCGCAGTGCGAACGGTTCAGCGTCGACTACCGATCTCAGGTGCATCCATGCCGGAAAGCGAGGGTAGTATCTTGACGCGATTACGTGAACTCGCGAAAACTTATTCGCACCGACTAACCGAATCTTTACCAGCTCGTCCGTGCGATTAACGTCTACAATCTGCAGTGGACTATCGCCGCGTCGTTCTAAATGTCGATTGGTTCCGAGCAAATAACCATCTATAACTGATTCAGCAGCAGTTACTTTGATACTGATATGTCGAGAGGAAGATCGCAACAGCAATTGGTAATCCCCAGCCGGCAAACCGGTAATAATATAAATTCCGTCCTTGAGTGCGATAGAGCCAAAGTAATCTCTCGTAAAGGTGCTACCTGTGACAGCAAACAAAGCCACTTCGTCACGGCTTACCTCAGGTTCGCTTCCCATATACCGAATACGAATGGGCGATCCGACGGCAGCATGCCTAGTTCGGTAATATGTACTGGCATCATCAACCAAATCCCATTTTTCCTGTACCCCAGTCGCATCAGTTACGATCACAGAATCGATATTCGGCAACGCTCCCAAGACCACTCGACCCTTGGCATCCGTTGCGAGGACGGATGTGACTGTTTCAACGAAATCTCGATGCTTGAGAGTTACTCGTATCGTCCGCCCAATCCTTGCTTCGCCAGATTTTCCTAGCATGTCGACAACATATTGCTTTCCGATCCGACCTAAATACATGTTCGCGATTTTCTCCGTTTCATCAATACCATTAACACTAAAACTCGCCGAGGTGGACAGACGGTCAGTTTTACCCGTGCTGAGGTTCTTTACATTAGCCGATAACACAAACTGGATAGATTTCAATCTCTGTGGCACTCTAAACAAATGCACGCTCTCTGTAATTTCGCGTAATTTAAAATCTGAAACGACGCTGTTGGATTGCGTACCATCGATGTCTACGGATGTAATCGTTAAGGCCACCTCTTCGAGTACCGAAAGTGTGATGGGGGTGCCGTTGACCTTGAGTCCTGCACGAATCATCACCGGTGCCAACTTTCGTTGCAGTAGTGATTCACGATCAACAGAGATCCCCGCCGACAAACTGTACGCCTCAGCTTCATGATTGAACTGATGCAAAGTCGAAATTTGACCATCGCTAATTACAAAGGGGGTGAGTCCAGCATTTGTGCTAAAGGGCACATTTATTTCACCATCTTCGTTGCTCGTATAATGCGCACCCCCAACCCATAACTCGCTGTTTTTGACAATGCTTTTTTTCGCATCAATCACTTGAAACATCTGACCGGCAGTGGTCGTGCGCACGATAAAGTCCAAACGACCCTTAATTATCAAGGCGCGGCTACTAATTCCATTACCTATAAAATCGACAACATACACGCCGGGCTTATTCAGTTCTGGGAAATCAAACTTGTGGCGAACTCTCAACAATGGTGCAACGGAGTATTGTAAAGATCGTTCATAGTTGGGGACCAAACCGTCAAGATTAATCGAGGTACTAATCGCCTGGAGTTGTTGGCGGTAGAAATTCTCCGCATTCAACTCGTAGATTTTGACGACCAACTTCTTGACATTTTTCACATCAACATCCAAGGACACCTTTGTGTCAGCCCCATATGTCGTCGGACTGGTGTAAGCAAAATCGAGGTCAATTCGCTCTCGCAGGGCCTGATATTTGCCAGCCGACAACAACGGCGACCATTGATTTGGGTCACCTATACCGTGAGTAATTTTCGACTCAGCAAAGACTTCCTTCAAATAAATGTCTTGTAAGTAGGGGGCGTAGGTTTTGTAATCTGCCGAATCCACGAAGAAGTGGTCCAAGTAAGACCGGATCAGCGGTTCATCTTGCCCGACAACGGGCAGCAAGGTGATCGCGGAATAGTTCGCATTCAGATTAACCAAATACCGATTGCGGTTTGCGTCCTTAAGGTATTGCCGGTTGACATAGAATGCATTGCGTGGCAATTGCAAATATGCCATGAAACGTGACGCATCATAGACGCCCTGTGAACGGTCAAGGACGAGACGCCGATACAACACATGCGCCTTTAGTGAGTTATGGACGGGGGCCAATGGAGCAACAAAATCCCACAGCCTATCTAGATAGGCAATGTGAGCTTCGGTATCCTTGGCCCACTGCAAATCATTACTAGGATGTAACTTAGAGATGTAAATATTAACGAAATTACTTTGTGTCAACAACTCTGGTGCTAATGCTATACACTGCTCTAATTGAGCCGGCAACAGTTGCTTATGAATATTGTAGGACCCGAATCCGCTGAACCGATCGACCTTCATATCGGCGACAATCAGCTTTGCGAGACCCGGGAGATCTGGATGCGTGAGTCGTTGCAGCAGGTGCCGGCGGCGTGTGTCATTTAATTTGGTCGCAGCAATACCGTAGAGGGCGTGGTTCTCTAAACCCTGAAGATTGTTGTGACGCGAAAATGCGATTCCGAGCAGTCGCTGGTGCGAGAGCAGGGCAGGGTCCAGCGTGGACGGATATGCGTTTTGTGGATTGGTGATATCACGTTGGTGGTTGAATCCAAGCCCTAACTGTGTTTGCAAATATTTCAGGGAAGATGCCGGATTATCGCTGTAGGTGAGCAACGCTTGACGGAATTTAATTTCACGCACCAAGGCTGTGAGTTTATACTTTTCTATCCAAGGGGCTAGCATTTTCTCAACGCCCGGATAATCGCCAGCGTTTTGTAAGTGCAGGCAGTGATAGTAATAGTAGGCCTCTGTACCTGGTACCAACTGAGCTAGCGCTACGGCACGATTACCACCTATGGCAAACTGCTCGAGGAAGCCAAGCTCTTCGGCGTAACTTTTCGATTGTCCAAACTGCAATAGACATACTAACGATAAAATTGAAAAAAGCAGCCGCTGCATAATACTTCTCCTACAATTCGTTTCTAAAGAACGCAAAATATGGTTCCCACTTACTTTATATTAACTGAACAAATACTAACTCATAGGGTGATAAACATTTGCTCACATCGTAATAGACGCACTCATATACCTCCTGGTTCCCAAAATACCGGGATTTCTAGGGAGTTTATGCGCCCTACCTACAACAACAATTGGCCGAAACAGGTTTTGCTACCCACGTTTCAGTGTACTCACCCACATCTGAAATTCTTTGGTTGTACGTAACGTTGCCAGGGCCGGAGATGTTAACAGATAATTAACATTCCGCAATTCCTCATAGTAGTGACGCAACTGCAGTCGTCCTAATATCTCGACCGCCAATTGTGAGTATAAACTTTTAAGTCTTTGTCGTTCTTCGTTTTCGATCGTAACATCATCACCTACATCAACTATTACCTTATCCAAATACGCAACGCAACTTTGCAACAAGTAACTTGGAGCATCCTGATCTTTCAAAACGCCCTGACAACTTGCCGCTGCTGCACGATAATCACCCGACTTTAGTTTCACATCAATGACACGTGACATCAAAGCGTAGCGGTATTTGGATTGATCCAATTCATATGCACCTTCCCAATCCACTAACGCTTCCGCAAACTGATTTTCTAATTCCGCCGTCGCTGCCCGTCCCATATATCCATTGCGGGCAAACAATTTGGATCTACTTCCGATCCTCGTGTCCGCAACATCGAAAAGCTTTTGCAGCAAATCGATCGCGTTGGAATAGAGATCATTGGCTATGGCGTATTCGCCCCGCGCACGTTGCGTGTTCGCTGAATTAATCATCGCACCGCCAAGTGAAAGCGTGTTATCATGCCACTTTGGAAATAGCCCATAAACTTGGCGATGAATCTCGATGGCTTTCGAATACGCGTCAATAGCGTGATCCAAATCATCCAAGGAACGCAGTACAAGCCCCAGTTGATTATAGCTTTTCCCTAAGTCCGTACCATATTCGGGTGACTCACGCGATTGTTCCCACAATGCACTGCGCGGCACGACACACCGCTTGAGCGCTGTGGCGGCTTGCGTTAGTTGTTTATTCTCACGCAACAAGTGCGATAAACGATAATACGACTCGCCTAATGCGTCCGCATACAAAGCGGATTTTGATATGTTTTGATAAAGCTCTTCTCTGATCTTTATCGCTTTTTGCGCTGCGACGATCGCAGCGTCCAAATCACCCTTTCTACGCTGCACATTAGAGAAATTCTGCCACTGCAAGGAGATCGACATTAAATACATCGTTGTACCCGGCGCTGAATCCAACAATGCCGAATCCGCTTCGATAGAACGTTGAATGGTCGCGATTGCTAGATCGTGTTTCCCTAAACCCGTTTGCGCTGTTGCCAAATTCCCAAGCCCGATCGCCAATTGATGCTTGTATTTCGGGACATCCGGGTGATCCTCAACCAAGGCGGTTGAAATATCTACTGCCAACTGTTGGAAATTGAGTGCTTCACTATAATTTCCCATTACTTTCAGGCAAGAACCGCAATTGCCATATCCAGACGCCAACGAATATGCAAACTTGTCGTGATCCGGCGCTAATTTCAAATTTAAGACGAATACACGAACCGCGCGCCGATGTTCGATAATCGCCCCCTCAAGGTCCCCTGTTTTTTCCAACGCATCACCTAGCGACGTATAATGCAAACCTAAGGAGTTCCTAAAAATCAACTTTTGCGGGTGTGCCAAAACCAATCGTTCGTGGATAGCAACGGCTTTTCTCAACCTATCAACGGCATCCCCAAACTGGGCATCGGTTACATAGTAAATGCCTGTGTTATTATAGATTTTGGCTAACAGCGAACCCACCGTATCGTTGTCGGGGTATTTCTCGACCCATGGAATCAACAACGAGGACGCGCGATCGTACATTGAGATACACTCGTCTACGCGGTCAAGTTCTTTCAGCACAACCGCGACATTTACACAGTTTCGCGCCAATGCAATTGAATAGTCCATTTCATCTGGAAATTTTTCGGTAAGCTCTTCAAGCAATGCAATACCCAACATGCTTTCATCTACGGATTCTTGAAATTTCCCCAGCATGTCAAGAATCGACGCCAAACGTTGATGTGCGTCAGCAGTCTTAACCACCACATTCGGTTCCACGTTACTTCGTTGCGAAAAGCCAGTATAGAATTCCATCGCCTTTTCAAGCAACTGCCGCCGCAGTGGTTCTAACTTAGGCTGATTCAGCAGCGTCGACTGACTTACTTGGGTGAGGAACTCATCAACCGTTTGTTGCGCTATCAATAAGTTGTTTTCCGCTTCAGTCCGCTGTTGTTTCGCAATCCGAGCATTAATTACTGCCTCTTGTTTTGCCTGCTCAGCTGCTTCAAGGTTTTCTACTGCGCGCCGTGTTGCGATTATTGATTGAGCGGACTGCGCTTTGGCTTCGCGTTCAGCAACTTGAGCACGCTCCGCTTCCTTACCAGCGGAAAACCCAAAATAACTCGACACGGCGACACCGCATAACCCAACAAACACCACCAAGGATGTCAATGACGCTACAACTGGGCGTCGTTGACACCATCTCTTAAGTCGTCCCAACTCTCCAATGGGACGCGCTTGAATCGCTTTGTGATCCAACCAAGCTTGGAGATCCCCACCAAACTCCTCGCAGCTTTGATAACGTTTGACAGGATCTTTCTCTAAACATTTCAGACATATGGTGGCCAGGTCTTTAGGAATAGAACTGTTCAACGTTCGCGGGTCTGGCGCCGCATTGTGGATTACTTGCTGCAACAACATCCTCACCGTACCGCGAAAAGGCAATTCGTCCGTCAATAATTCATATAAGATTACGCCTAGTGAGTAAATATCCGCCCGACAATCCACGGCAAAACCTTCGCCTCTTGCTTGCTCTGGGGGCATGTAAGCCGGAGTTCCTAACAACTTGCCTTCGATCGTCATTGTCGCATCGCCGGCATCACGTTTGGCCAATCCAAAATCAATCACCCTCGGTTGACCTTCCTCGTCGAGCATAATATTCGAGGGTTTCATATCTCTATGAACGATTCCCAATTGATGGGCATGTAAGAGTGCATCGCAGACCTTGACAAGTAATTTAGCAACCTTGCGCGGCGCCATCCGACCCGCTTTGGACTTCGCTTCTAGCGTGATCCCCGCCACAAAATCACTGACAATATAAATCCCCTCTGCATTTCGCCCCACCTCATGCACTCTGACAATATTGGGATGATTGAGTTGAGCGACCGCCTGAGCTTCTCGCAACAACTGGTTTTGGTGTGTACTTCCCAATCCGCCCGTTCTGGGAAGTTTAACCGCGACGGTGCGATGGAGTTTGGTGTCGCGCGCCTTCCAAACACTGCCTCCTGCACCACGTCCGACTTCATGGAGTAACTCAAAATGTCCCACCGACTGGATTTCAGTGTCTCTTAGAGTTTCACAAATTAACTGAAATTCGACACCGCAGTTACTACACAGCGTCGTTGTTAGGCTAACGCTTTCGTTAACCTCAATGGCCTGCAAACAATCGGGGCATCTAACATGCATACAACTATTCCCATTAATTCTTAAACAACACCGAGTCCATTGTACTCTCGGATTTACTCAATTACAGCAGGGACAGCGCCCTAGCAGTTTCATTTTACGCTCCGAATTGCTATTCCTTGAAGGCACCCCAAAAGCGTAGTCGCCCCTTATCGTCGCCGGAAAATATCCGAAAGCCAACTGGCGAAATTGCTAACGATAAGACATTTCCAGCATGGCCCTGCAGTTCCATCAACTCACGCAAGCCTTGGCTCCTCCACACCTTAATTACCTTGTCACTTCCGGCCGTGACGATTCTTTTTCCATCCATCGTGTAACGCACACACAATGGAAAATCCGTGAAGCTATCTGTCGAGGCAATCACTGATCGACTAGCAACATCCCAAAGTATTAGTTTCTTATCCGTCGACACAGTGACAAACTGGCCGCCCAGCGGATTAAAAGCGACGTCAGATATTCGATTGGTCGCTACTCGATCATCCACATCTTGTTGAAAAATCGCGCTTCCGGTTTCTTGGGGATTCCATATGGAAATTGTTCCATTGCTGTGACCGCACACCAACAGGTTGCCATCGGGACTCCATGCAACGCTAGTGCTTAATACGGTTGTTTCAAATATTCGCTGGGGTTTGATCCCCAGGAGATCCAACACGATCAACGTAGTTCCGCGAGCCACCACTAACTGGCTTTCTGACGGACTTATTTGGGCAGCGTGAACCCGTCCTTGCCCTTCTGCTCGCATTGCATTAACAACAATCCCTCCCAATAAAGGCGTACGCAATTGAACGTGCCCTGAACTGTCGCACGATACTAACAAAGCTCCCTTTTTTATATAAGTTAAGCTTACTATCGGATTACCCTCGTCGCTAAATGTCTGCGTCGGTCCATTCTTCATAGTGCTCCGCAACACGACGTCCCCGCTACTCAGCCCGGCGGCTACCTGCTTCCCATCCGGACTCACGGCAATGCTGGTGATATCGCTCGCATGGGTTGTGACGGGCCTCACCGGTAATTCCGGACTCGCGTGCCATATACGAATTGAAAAATCAAAACCGCCTGTAGCAATTAACTTATTATCAGGATGAAAGGCGACGCTATAAACTTTTCCGCGATGCCCTGTGATTTTCTGTAAATTTCTTTCATTCTCTACACCCCAGATCCGTACCGTGCGGTCATCGCTAGCGGTTAATAACCTCTTGCTGTCGTTAGAAAACGCGATTTGTGTGACCCGCGCCGTATGGCCGACAAGAAATCTAACGCTGGGGGATTCACGTACGGCCCAAAGTGCAACCCGCGAACCTTCCTCTCCGACGGCTAGCATATCCCCTCCAGCGTTTAGTGCACCAGAGGTCAAGCGTTTCTTGCCCGTGTACCTCATGATTACTCGGTGATCATCGACATCCCAGACCACTATCTTGTGTTGCCCAATTGCCGCTAGTACTCGACCGTTTGAACTCAACGTTAGTTGTTGAATATTTATTGCATTTTCGTCAAAACTAGCATCTACTAACTCCCCCGTATTCCAATCCCAGACACGTATCTCAGAGTTTCCATCAGTTATAAACACCCTTTGCGTCGCCGCGCACAAGGCCGTCTTGCGAAGACGAGCGACGCCGCTGGGAATCAGTTCATATTCTCGGTCTAGTAGACATGTATCTAAGTTCCAAATTTGGAGTACGCGACCACCCACAACGGTGATCAATTCATCACTTTCGCTATTGATTGAAATTTGGTATCCGCCGTTGCCAGCTATTTTGATGGTGCGTTGACTATTTTCATTATCACCGTCAAACACATATATCGTCCCATCAAAACCTGAGCCGACGAGCCAGCGACCATCAGGGCTGTAGACGATTTGGCCGACCCACGCCGTTTTAATCCCGATCTTCATATACTGCGCATCACACAAGTCATGCCAATACCCCCATTCGAAACTTCGGCGTCCCGTGTCGTCCCGATATTTATCGAGCGTGGATTCTAGCCTCGATATGTTTGCCGTCTCCCAGTCTCGTTGCGCTAATAACATATCGGACACGTAGGTCTGTTGGCGTGCGTTTTCCTCGCTATCCCTCGCTCGCTGTGACTCGGTCTCCGCCTTTCTCCGCGCCGTCCTAGCTTCGCTGGCGTTGTGTTCAGCAATCTCTTTTTCAGACTCCGCGTGCTGCCGTGCGATAATCGCCTGCGCCGATTGCGCATTTGCCTCGCGCTGCGAGACAATCGCGCGGTCCGCTTCTTGAGATGCTGACACCGCAAAATACGTCGTGGTGGAAATTCCACCAATTAGTATAATTGAAACAAGAAGTAGCAAACAAGCCACGACCGGCCGTCGCTTGCTCCATCTCCCCAAACGCCCAAGCGTTCCTGTCGGTCGCGCCGTAATGGGACGATGCGACAACCACGCATCCAAATCCGCTGCCAACGCCGCACTTGACTGATATCGTTTAAGTGGAGATTTTTCTAGACATTTTAAAGTAATCGTTTCTAAATCTCTCGCGATTGAACCGTTTAGCTTTCGTGGACTGGGCGCCGCGTCATTAATCACTTGGTGTAGCAACATCCGTACTGTTCCCCGGAACGGTAATTCGCCCGTAAGTAATTCGTATAGAATTACGCCTAGCGAATAAATGTCGGCGCGGCAGTCCACACCATGAGCTTCACCCCGCGCTTGTTCCGGCGGCATATACGCGGGAGTCCCAAGTACTTTCCCATCATAGGTCATCGTGATTTCGCCAACATCGCGTTTTGCCAGCCCAAAATCTAGGACCAGAGGAAATAGGCTTGCGGGATCCGCAGCAGAACCGCCCATCATGATATTTGCTGGCTTTAAGTCTCGATGTACCACGCCGTTGCAATGCGCGTGTTCAAGAGCTAGAGCGACGTCCATGCAAAACTTAGCAGCCTGCCGCGCGCTCATGCGGTGTACACTACAATAATCGAACATTGAAACGCCTTCGACAAAATCACTGACGATATAAATTTCGTCATCGAGTACGCCGACTTCGTATACGGGAACGATACTAGGGTGGTTTAACTGGGCTACGGCGCGCGCTTCTCGCAAAAACTGTTCATTGCTCGAACTTCCGCCAGTGATATCTACCCGCGGTATCTTGATCGCAACGATGCGATCCAACTTAGTGTCTAACGCTTTCCACACGGACCCCGATGCACCGTGACCAACTTCGCCGAGTAACTCAAAATGCCCAATCGTCCGCTGTTCTCCAATCGTTGTCGACAGGGCATTCTGATCAACATTTATCAATCCAAAGTGACCTCCGCAATTGATGCAATCCATGTTCGACAAATCAGAGTCTGGCTCGAAAAGCATCTCGCTTTGACATTGGGGGCAACGAACTTGCATGTATTTTTCGAACGTATGGGACGCAGATTTACCAGACACTCGTTAGATTTTAGCAAGTTCTCAACGTTTTCGAAAGCAACCACCGGGCGACTGTTCGCTTTGACTAAATCGCGTGGCGCGCAACCAAGTTTAATATTCCAGAATCAATTCGGCAAACAGGCTAAACAGCTTATCGGTCTTGCCGTCTAGTTGTTCGTAGAGATCGTCAAAACCACGCCCAGGAATCAGGCCCGATACGCCCCCAATCAAAATGGCGTTATCATTGAGCAAGGGACGAAACTCGAGCCCAAGACTCAAATCCGTGCCTACAAAGTCGTCAATCCCGCCTTGAAACGTAAATGTCTCAAGAACCCCTGTCTCATCGAACCAGAGAAAATTAACATTCGCGATTAACTTGGTCCGTGGTGTCACATCCGCGTCCACCCCAAAATTCAGCAAATGCAACCCGGGATTCACAAAATTCGTCTGGCCCTGAATCTTACTCGCGCGCAAGTTTGGAACCAGACTTTCCGCATTGACCAACTTCACCCCAAACAGACCAATTGCTTGTCGTTGCCAATAGCTAAATTCACCGCCGGCAAAGTTTGGATTATCAAAAATAGCATCAAACCCCTGACCGCGACCATCATTGATATCGTGATCGCCGGAAGCAAAGAAATACGAGGACCGGAAACGCATCCAATCACGGTCAATCGACAATTCCACTGCCGCCATCCAAGCGTTAATTTCTACTGGTTTTCCCGCCAGTGGGTTTAAGCTATCCTCGCCACGGACCATGTATATCGCATGGCTCACGTTTAGCTTATTAATATGTCCGTTGCCAGCGATGCCGTAATAGTACGAATCTACTGTGTGCGGTGCGAACACACCAACGGGATCCGGCCGTACAAGAAATTTGTTATCGTCAAAACGTCGAGACGCCTTATCGTGGTTATAGTGAAAGCTGATTTCCGCTGTATATCCTAGCCAGATAAAATCCTGGCGATAATAATTCATAATGAACGTATTTTGATGACGGTCTGCAAACGTGTTTAATTCGCTGTTGCTATCCTTCTCTGTCTGGTCAAACCAAATCACGTTGAATTGATCGCGATTGGAATGCCGTGTGCCAAAAATTCTGACCGAGCGATTTGTGTCTGAAAAAATGAATCCGCGGAAATCGCTAGTAAAAAACTGTGATCCAAGTCGCGCCGACGTAAAATCATAGTTCACGCTAGTATCACGCAACTTTTCTTCATAAAACCATTCGTCCAGGGCAAATTCATCTCGAAATCGCGACGTCCCTGCACGCACGTCCGGACTAACAATTCCCAGTTCGTCGGCGTCAAGGTAGTTCATGTTGTAGACCATTGTCGCCTTGACCCGCCAATCCTCGGGTTTGAATTTTGTGTTACCGTGAAAAATATCGGCGGTCACTCGTAGATCGTGTTTGTAGAACAACTGATCCGGATCCCCAAAGAATTCCGAACTATTCGGATTCAGTGTGCTTTCAAACGGTGTTGTGGGAGTCGGCGTGTCACGACTTTCAATGAACTGAGTACTATTAAACGTCAAATTTAAAAAAGTGTGTTGACCTACAATCGGATAGTCGCCCTTGAGCACGTTTTGGTGGTAGGGGTCGAACATACCACCGTTTACGTACGGGTAGTCGTCAACCATCAACTCATCTTCACTGCGGCCCTTCAACAGTTGTTGCATCAATAGTGGGTGCTTCTCTAACAGAGCATTGCGATCCCAATCTGGAAAACCTATCCGCCAACGATCTTCAACAGGCGCAAAATCCACACCCGTCCCGTATTCACTAGGCACAACTCCCGATGGCCCCGCAAAACCGGGAGGTAAATCCAGTTTCCAAAGGTTTTCCTGTTTAGGAGTTTTTTGGGATTTCTGCGGAGTTTCGCCGGATCCAATCACGGTATTGGAACGTTCTCGTAAAATAAGAGGAAACACGCGACTATCCGCTGTCCGAGCACTCTCGGGTTGGACTAATTGAGTTTGTGTACTAGCTGCACCGCTGTTGGAAGCCGGCGCATCAGGAATTTGGAAGTCGCTGATCCGAACTTTCACCGGTGCGGCCGCGCTAGGCTGAACACTTACGAACCAACCCGACGCCAATACAGCACACACAACCCTCAAAATATATCGAGGGCCTATCGCTTGACGAATTGTATAAGTATCTAAAAACACCGTATTCCGGCCATCTGTTAATATATTCTGACTGCGCTGACAGGGAAAACCTTAACGGTTTTATCGGATAGGTTAAACAAACGCTTGAAAACGATCGACTAATAATGATAAAGAAGTCCATTATTATCTCGTTTCACCGTTTTTGCTGCTTCGCGAGCAAAACAGGGTTGCCGTTATGGAAAAACAACACCGATTTGCACCGCGTTTACTGCGGTTTGAATCCCTTGAAACCCGCGAGTTACTCGCGGGAATTAATCTGTATCACAATGCCTTGGAGCCATTAGACGTAAACGCTGACTCATACGTCGCGCCAATTGACGCAATGATAATTATCAACCAGCTCAACGGGAACGCTGCAGTTGACTTAGACGCTGAAGGAGATTTGCCGCCCGGCTTTACTGGTTTCGTTGATGTTGATAACGACATGATTTTATCGCCGGCAGACGCTCTCACTGTTATCAATGGACTTAGCCGCACCGCACCAGTCGTTGACCCATCCATCAACATCACCGAGTCCGACGTCACAGCTCTGCTAGATCGAGCTTCGGCGGCAAGCAGTACTAGCGCCGACGCGATCGTGGCAATCGTCGATCGGGGCGGGGCCATTCTTGGCGTCCGCGTTGGCACCAACATAAACATGAACGAACCGACTCTCGTGTTCGCAATTGATGGTGCCGTTGCCAAAGCACGAACCGCAGCGTTTTTCGCTAACGATGCCGGACCACTTACATCCCGAACGATTCGCATGATCAGTCAATCAACCATCACCCAGAGAGAAGTGGAAGCTAATCCAAATATCACGGATCCCTTGATCCGCGGCCCCGGCACAGTCGCTCCGATAGGCACCGGCGCTCACTTTCCACCAGGGGTCATGTTTACGCCGACGGTTGATTTATTCGACATTGAACACACTAACCGCGACAGCATCCTACATCCTGGGGTCGACGGCATCCGCGACGCGACCGATATACTACTTCCATATCGATTCAACATCGATTCGGAACGACTTGTCCCTGACCCCGACGACCCAAACGACTTCGTGAAACTTGTTCCGGAGGGAAGTGAAATTTACGCGCCGGAATCATACGGGTTTCAATCCGGACGCCGGCCATTTGCCCAGTCGAGAGGAATTGCCACGCTACCGGGCGGTATTCCTCTATACAAGGACAGGCACTTAACCGGTGGAATTGGAGTCTTCTTTCCAGGGCCTGATGGCTTCGCTACGCACGAACAAGGCTTTACTGACTTTTATGGGAACAACGATAAAACGGGTCCGGTTTCTGCGAATGCCTCGCGCACAGAAGTTCTTCAAGCAGCCGTTGACCGCACCAACGCTCCCAAAGTTCTCGAGGCAGAATGGATAGCATTTGCCGCGACCGGTGGAAGTAGTGACGCTGGAGAACGTGTTGACTTCCTGCCGGTTGCACCAGACCCTTCCGAACCTCCGCCGCTCCCACTGCCGCCAGTACCTGGATTTGACCTCCCCTTTGGCAGGCTCGATCTAGTCGGGATCACGCTCGAGGTCGTTGGCCCCAATCCTACAACAAGCGACGCCCGTGCTGGAATCACCCGCATCACTGACCTTGGAAAGACACTCACGCCGGGCAGGTTCACCAACAACGACGGGACGCCCCTCAACAATGAAATTGTTGGCACGAATTCGGCGGGCGTTGATTTGTTTTCCGCTGGCGGAACTCAAGTGCCAGACCAATGGTTAGTCCTGCCCCACGCCGGCAAGGTACATGTACTGACCGACCCAATCACCGGTGAACCTATCTTAGATTCAATGCAAAATCCCGTTACCGCTCAATTAACACTACAGGAGGTCGAAACCATTATTCAAAATGCGATCGCCCAAGCCGACGAAGTACGAGCCGGAATTCGCTTGCTCGCCAACGGAACACCAGGAGCGCGGACCCGCATGGTATTTGCCATAGCCGATCTAGATGGCGAAATCCTAGGCCTCTACCGCATGCCCGATGCAACGTATTTCTCTATTGCCGTAGCGGTAGCCAAAGCCCGAAACATGGCCTACTACAACAGCGCCGCAGAAGTAAATCCGATCGACCTCTGCGATACTAACCAACTCGGCAAGGCACACACGAACCGCACATTCCGTTTCCTAGCAGACCCCCGATTTCCTGATGGAATTGACTTTGCTGACGCAGGGTGTTTTTCAATTCTAAATGACCCAGGAATCGATCCCATCACGGCGGAAAACATCGTCGGCCCAAGTTTATTCTCCGACTTTCAATCTGTTTTGGGATTCACTAGATTCAATCCGGAACGAAACTTTCATCGCTCATCTACAGCGGCAACATCGCTCAACGAAAACGGAGTTGTCTTTTTCCCTGGAGCCGCACCTTTATATAAATCGGCGGCTCTAAACGGCGATTTAGGTCTCATCGGCGGTTTAGGTGTGAGCGGCGACGGAGTTGACCAAGACGATGTCGTTGCCGCTGCCGGCGCTCTAGGCTTCGAACCCCCAGTTGGGTTAACTGTCGACCATATCAAGATCGATGGCGTACCTTTACCATACCAGAAATTTCTGCGCAACCCACTTGGCTAATAAGCCGCCAGGCACACGCGCTGATTAATTCGGATTTACTCGTTCAAACGCAGCGCAAGCCTGATTGACTGCACGCCATGAGGCAAAGGCGGGGATTTCCGAAGATTTCCTGTCCGGTTTTCTGCGCCGTCGGCAATCACTTCCTTAGCAAGGGTAAAAATGTATTACTGGGGACAGTATAATTCATTTGCCCAACAATTACTTTATTCACACCTAAACAACAAAAGACTATGACCAACCTCACACAAGAACAACTCAACGAACTTGCCAACCTCCTCGAAACTAACCAAGGTTCTGAAGTCGAATCGTTTTTGGAGCAAATCTTTAACCCTACTGCTGTTGAGCCCGAAAACGTCGACACGTTACACGAAGCCGCACCGACGGCCGACGCAGAGAATCTCGAGACGCTGCAGGAACCACCGTTCGCGGCCGACGAAGATAACGCCCAAACACTGCACGGGGATTACGGTACAGACAATCCCCCTACAAGTGAGCCCCTGACACGCGGTAAAAGCCGCCAAGCCGCGCTCGCGGACACCGCCATGGTAAATCGCTTCGGTGATTATGAGCTACTCGGCGAAATCGCCCGCGGCGGCATGGGTGTTGTCTACAAAGCTCGTCAAATAGCGCTTAACCGAGAAGTTGCGATCAAGATGATTCTCTCTGGGCAGTTTGCTAATGACGATGAGATGGAACGCTTCTACGCCGAAGCGGAAGCGGCCGCGAGCCTGAACCACCCCAACATCGTAACTATCTATGAAATCGGTGAAGTCGACGGACGGCATTTTTTCTCCATGGAATACGTCCCCGGCGATAGTCTTGCGGACCTCGTGCGGGAACGACCGCTGGCCCCGCGACGCGCCGCCAACTATATTTCGGATATTTGCGAAGCCGTACATCTTGCGCATGACAACGGTATCCTACATCGCGATATAAAACCAGCCAACGTACTGGTTAACAACAAAGACATCCCCTTGGTGACTGACTTTGGACTCGCTAAGCAAGTGCACGAAAAATCCGGTATGACGATGGAAGGATCCGTTCTTGGCACTCCCAGCTATATGCCCCCGGAACAGGCACGTGGCAATCTTGATGAAGTCGACGCTCGCAGTGATATCTACGCGATCGGTGCGACGCTGTACCAACTGCTCACAGGCAACCCGCCATTTGCAGCTGCCAGTGTTTACGAGACCATCCGCCAAGTACTCAATAAGGAACCTGCTGAGCCCCAAGAACGTAACCCAGACATTCCTCAAGATTTAGCCACTATCTGCATGAAGTGTTTGCAAAAATCTCCTGATAAACGGTATCAAACCGCACTCGAATTAAAGGAGGAACTCCAGCGTTTTTTGCAGGGCATGCCAATCCTGGCACGACCGATTGGCAACGTCGAACGACTCACACGCTGGTGCCTTCGGAACCCCCTCATCGCTAGTAGCAGCGCCACGGCAATTTTAGGCGTGCTCGCAATGCTCATCACCATGACGATCGCCTACTTTGTCACTAACGATGCTTTACTCGATGCCCGCAAGAGTTTCGAACGCTCCAAGCAGACAGTCGACGATTTTTTTGTTGTCGTGACTCAAAATGAGTTGCTGCAAACCCCTAATACGCGCGTGGTTCGTGAGGTAATGCTCGATAAAGCACTGCAATACTATGAAAGTTTGCGGCAACAACGCGTCGGAAACCTGTCCGACGAGAGGACCTTTCTTGCAGACAGCGCTGATCTTGAATTCAAAATTGGGCAAATCGCGGAAGCCCAAGACAACACTCTATCGGCCATCGATCACTACGATAACGCCGCAAACACAGTACAAACACTACTAGCACAATCTGATGAGGACCGGGAACAACTGCGACTCAAACTATCAAGTTACCTAACTCCACTTGTACGTATTCATACACAAGCTAATACCGACGAATTCAAACAAGCTTCGATTTTATCCAAACTGGTGCGTAATCACCGACAAGCCGTCCACAACGACAATCCCAAGAATCTGGAATATGCGAGACTCTTCGCCAATGCCTGTATGAATGTGGGCACCGTGCTCGTGGAACGACAAATTTATTCGCTGGGCGAACAATCATTGCAAGAAGCCCAGGCAATTCGCCAACAAATTCTGGAAAACCCTACAGTAAATAAAGATACTACCTTGACCGTACAGCGGGACTTAAGCAAAGGCTATTACCAACTGGCGGCATTAAAGAAACGAGAGAACTCTGAGGATAGTTTCAAACAAACTGAACACTACCTTAACCTAGCACTCGCATCGCTTCAGTCGATGCAGCACGACAACGGCAACTGGGCGGCCATCAATGAAGACGATCACCTACAAGCAGTCCGACTGTTAAACTTGCGCCTGTCACATTGGACCGATGCCGCAAATAGGGAGTTGGAAACAGGGTTGAATCCGCTTCAAGATATCGAACATGGTTCCAAACACATTGCCGAATTATCCGATGTCATGGATCGACCCGCGGTTACGAGTTCGATCCTACAATTTCAACGAGCACGACTTAATTTCGTCATACGGGATAAAGACCTTGCTCAACTGCATTCCGTCATGTCAGACATTTCACTACTTTTAGACGCGCATCGACAACAAGCTGTCGTAGCGAAACACCTTCCGCGTCATAGGTTGGAAAGTCTCGTCTTATTAAGCCAACAAGAAGAATCCTACGCACAATTTGTTACGTCGCTCGAGGCGACCATGGGCGATCTTGTTGACCAATGCCAAGGTTACGACAGTGATGGTGATGCCCCTCTACTTAACGAAGCTTGGACAACCGCCTGGCTATTGATGGGAAACACGGCTACGGACGTTGCCACCCACATGCTTGAGGACCTGGACCGCATCGCTCAAGAAGAATCCGCTTCGAAGCCCGAACTGCCCAAAATCGTTTCCTTGCTACAACGGATACAACGCGTCCATTATCGTATGGCAAAGCTAATCGAGTCGCTGCCTGAAGAAGCGACGTCGGAAGTGGCATACTTAGTGAACGATCGGATCCTAGAAAGCGTCGATGACCTAACTCGTCAACTAAATACAGCGGCCGCTCAATTCACCAACATCATCCTGGCGGAGTAGTGGAACGTGCCATCAGCTGCAATTTCACCTGTTTTGAATGTGTCTCGGATTGCTATTGAAGTACGATCCATATTTTGTCGATAATATCGCTACCAAAACCATAGACAAATTTTTAGAAATGTGAGCCGCGATGCATTACCGACAGTACCTCGTTCTATTGATGTGTGGTTTTATTACGTTGAGCCTTTCTACCAACACTATTTTCGCATATCAGGACACTTCCGACGTCCCCCCAAAACCTCTCGACAAACAGACCAAACCAAAAACTGACGATTCCGATGCGAAGGATGACAAAAAGCCCCCAACCAAACCCACCGTACGAAAGACTCCTACCCGTGCAGAACTTTTAGCTCGCACACGAATGCTCACCGACTCTCGCATGCCCAATATGTGGGGCGATTTCTTTGATGGTACACCTTACCCGTTGACACTAAACGACCCCGCCGCCTTATCAAATGACTGGCTAAATGAGTCCAATGCGTCGAGCGAACCCCTACGAGGTCTGCGGCTGCCCAGAACAGGCGGCTTAGCACTACGGCGTATAAAGCTTGCGGAAAATAGCAGCCCGTTACCCATGGATCGCTGGATTGGTAACTACAATCTATTTGATAACGTCGACAGCATTGGAGACGTAACCCGCTTCACTTTTGGCGCTGAGAAAACGTTCGATGACGGCCTGAGGTCATTCGAAGCCCGCATATCTTTTGCGCACACGCTTTCCAACAACCAGACCTATAAAGTTCCTGTAAACGGACCTCCTTTTGTAACTCAAAACCTGGACGACGAATTTGGAAACCTCGTTCTCACATATAAACAGGTAATCCGCCCACTTGACGACGGCATCGTAACCGCTGGAATCGGTATCAGTCTCCCCACGGCCGACGACCAATTTCTATTCAATCAAGACGCCGCCGATCCAATTCTGCTAATGAAAGTGCACAATGACGCGGTTCACTTAATGCCATTTATCGCATTTATGCGACAACCAAACGACAACTTAATGATTCAGGGATTCGCTCAAGTGGATTTTGCGACGACCGGAAACCCTGTTTTAATCCGAACATCCGCTCTACCGGGCCAGCTCACGAACGCCGCAAAAATCAAAGAAGTGCCGCTTCTTTTCCTCGACCTAGGACTTGCCTATAAATGGATCGAAAATCGGGAAGGCCTCATCAACGCCGTCACACCGTTGCTCGAGCTTCATTATTCACTGGGCATGCGAAACCGCGACCAGTTGCAATTTCCACCAACCGCACCTCAAGTTTTCAACTTTGAAACATCCGGTCGCATCAGCGTATTGAACCTCACCGCCGGAGCCTCACTGCAAATGGGGGATTCAATCTTTGTTCGCCCCGCTGTTTCTATTCCTCTTAGCAATGGAGCGGGTGCTAGCTACGACTATGAATTCGGCGTGCATGTCAATATATTACGCTAACGTCATTTAACATCAAGGTTATAGACAGAATCGAATTCCTCCGGGTCTCCCTCCAGTCCCTCATGCGCCCATAGTGACAATAACAGCGATGGTCGATCATCAATAAAGCCAGTCGTTTCCATTACACGCTCAAGCATTGCAATACACTCATTAAATTGTCTGGCACAAAAACACTCCAGTGCATTCTCATACACTTCTTTGTTGCGCCTCCACACTGCCTTTACCTGTTGATCCTGCAATTCAAATACTGCCGCTGGCTGTTGAATACCAACCACCCGCACCTTACAAACCTCTCGCAACAAAAATTCATCGCCGATCAGTTGTTCCGAATTATCGGTAATAAGGATAGAAACTCCTAGTTGTTTAGTCGCACCTTCCACGCGACTGGCCAGATTAACCGTATGACCCATCGGTCCATATTTAATGCGGTGCCGACTCCCAGCATTGCCCACAAGGGCCTCACCTGAGTTTATACCTATCCCTACCTTCAACGGCATTCCTGCTCGTTCGGCCCATTTGTCATTTAACGCAGGCATGACAGCTTGCATCGCAATTGCGGCACGACAGGCACGCTGAGCATGATCTGCTTGATCCAGCGGCGCGTTCCACATTGCTGCCATCCCATCGCCTGCATAATTGATAATCGCGCCGCCTGCATCCAACACGCACTGGGTTAAAGCATCCATCACGTCGCGCATCATCGCGTAAATGCCCTCGGCGCCCAACGTTTCGCTGATCGCAGAGAAGTTTCGCAGGTCCGAAAACAAACACGTGATGAAGCGTTGCTGGCCATCCAGAAAAGTGGGATCCCGTTCAAGTTCACCGGCCAACTCCGGCGAAACAAACTCCTCGAACTGAATCCGCAAGCGGGCGACTTTCGCTTCGCGCTCTATCCGAGCCAATCCAGCGCTAACGCTACAGGCGAGCAACTGCATAACTTGCGCTTCCAGTGGCGTAATTCCCGCGCCGCCAACGTCCATTTGCTCACGCGCACCATAAACAGCACCTATCACTTCACCGCCGCTGCAAAACACCGGACTAGCAACTACAGAATCGACGTTGGCTAAACTCTGCGGTGAATCCATTTCGGATACCGGTTCATAAAATGTCCTAGCCTCAGTCTGCATCCGATGTAAAACCGAACGACTAAATGTTAAATCGTCAACCGCTTCACTGGAACTCTCCGCTACACCCCGCCAACCATGCCTGTCTAGTAACAATACCATTCCGTGATCTAGGCCAATGGAGGTAACGACGACTTCTGCCGTTTCTTGATAGAACTCAGGGGAACCCGCGGCCGATTGCTGTACGGATAATATCGACTCCAGCCAGTTGGCAATCGTAGCGCCTTCCGGCGTACTTCCATCTGGCAACATGACCGTCGCTTGGTGATCGGAAATACTACTCATAATGGGCGCTGAAATAGTGGCCACGTTTCGATTACCCTCTGGTAACTCGACGTTCACCCCCAATTTTATCGTTGTGCGCCCCAGTCCAATAGTCGTCGGAACCTGTACAATTGCCGTAGCGCCTTTGGCAATGGTTTGCCCATTCTGGAGCTTCGCCTCAGCAGAACCTACGTTACTAATTTGGATCCCTTCGTCGCATACCGTCAACCGCATCTGCTGTCTCGACACATAGCGGTCCTTGATAATGATATGGGCAGACTGGTCCTCAGGCGCTATTCTGCCTAACGTCAAGGTCTCGCTTAGCAGGCCTTCTTCGACCTGTTCCGAGTTGGTAATTAGCACTTTGTACATAAGCTATCAATGTACCACATACATCCCAATTACAAAAACAACACGACTCTGAATTCAACGCTTTACATCACTTATCGAAGGCGCGTGCAAAAAACTGCGATGCGTTGACTCGCATCGCCGCTTCATGCGGGCACTGAGATACACAAACTGGTCCGTTATCGTGCATTTCGCTGCACATGTCGCATACCACCGCGCGCTCCGTGGGCACTTCCACAATAGGCAATACAACGCCATCAGTAGTTGCGTAAGTAATTACGCCCGCAGATTGCACCGGATCCAACCGCAGCGACATTAGCATAGAGCCATCGGACATAACTCGCGATTCGACGCCTTCGAGAATTTCAACCGACACCGCTATCCAATTCACCTTCCTAGAGACCAGATCTTTGGAGTCAATCATACCTTCAAACACCCCACGTTTTGCCTGCCTCGCGTCCTGTGACAATTCCAATTGAACTCCATTGAGCCACACCGTTGGCAACAAGGATTCACAAACAATTGTTAACCGACCGATTTCCGCGTTTGTTGTTTCGTCCAATGGAACTGAAAATTGACTGCGAAACAAAACAGGTTCCCGTAATCTTGGATCACCATGAAGCCAACGCTCGGGATTTATCGCAACCAAGTCCTGTTGAAAATCAATCGACCACGAGAAGGGTGAAATAGATTTCAGCCATTGCCCCTGCTTGCCGCCAGTCTGCCAGTTACTCGACGCACAACTTTGTACGCTATATTCCCAATCAACGCTCTGTTCCATAATCCAACCCACATCGTGCATCTGAATCGAATCATAGGGACACTGACGCTCGCACAACGCACACCCGATACACCAATCCTCGATAATTATCTGTCCGTCCTTTCCTCGTTGAATTGACCCCACCGGACACCCGATCATGCAGGAAGGATTAAAGCACTGACGACAGGCGGATGGCACCAAAAACCGATCGAACCGTGGACCATCTAAAAACAATCGAGAATACCCATCATCATGACTGCCAATGCAAGCCTGCACACAGTCTCCACAGCGGGTACATGCGTCCAAGTCGATCAACAATAGGTTCTGGCCCTGTGCTAATCCTTGATCATGAAAATCGGGCGTAGTGTCCCAGGCCGACGCTATAAAATCCTGGGTGTCCATTTCAAGTTCAGCAGTCCGCTCCGACACAAGCTCGTCCGCGCGACTTCTCAACTCCGAGGATGATTCCAATACAGTCAGAAATGCACTCGATTCAATTCGCACAAGTTCCACTCGTCCCGCGCGAATGCCCGTGCCTTGCACCGCGTGGTCGTAGGCGATGCAGGTGGCCGTGCGCGGTGCGTTGTTGATAACACCCATCTCCCCCAAACATTCGCCTCGCGATAAATACCCCAACACCTGTTTCGGTCCATTGCGTTGTTTGGTTTCTGGAAGAAGATTTCCCAGTAATCTGTTCAATAAATAGTAATTGGCGGTGCGAACTTGTATCGGCGACCAAGCTTTTTTTACACCCACAATTCCGTTTGGGTAATCGCCGACTAACTCGGCGAACGCATCCTCTTCTACCAAGGTGGAAAATCCATTGCCCTGAAACATCCCACGCAGATTTAACAGTTCATTAAATCCCGCAGCCAATACCGCTGCCTGTTCATCGTTGATGGAGTCCAAGTTGATGCTCGTGGAATCAACAACCGTTCGCGCGCCGACTGGTAAAAGATCATATACCTCACCAAATGCGCCGCTCGCACCGGCTTTAACTGTTTTCGCCGCCGCTGGCATGGGTTTCGCCCCCCCGCCGCCACCAGTTGCCGCCGCCAGAATATCCGCTGCCGATGGTTTGCCTTTCGCTGGTGCCGCAGCCTCCGCAGCACTGCCGCCACCCGTTGCAGCCGCAAGAATATCTGCTGGCGATGGTTTGCCTTTCGCAGGTGTCTCAGCCTCCCCAGCACTGCCGCCACCCGTTGCCGCCGCAAGAATATCCGCCGCCGATGGTTTACCTTTCGCAGGTGCCGCAACCTCCGTAGCACCGCCGCCACCCGTTGCCGCCGCCAAGATATCCGCTGCCGACGGTATATTGGTAACCGATTGGGGAATGTCGTTAATTTCGCCATCGGTTCCCGCAATGTTACCGCCAAGCATGGCGCAAACTTTATCCCACTTCACATCCTTCCCGTGGATTCCTGTATTTATTCCGGCGACAACCTGAATAATTCCGCTGCGAACGATAAATACTGAGTCTGAAAACTCCGCTTCGTTAAAGATTATCTCACCAGGTTCGTATACATGCAAGGTTGCGAAATCTGCCATACGGTCCAGTAATTTTTCGTCGACCCCTTCAAACACATGTAGCCGGCGCAAGTGACCATTGAGTACTCGCTCGCGGTAAGCAGCATCAACCTTTTCCCGGTAACCAGTATCCTTCTGTAGTTGATCGAAGATGCTGCGCAGGAATTCGATAACGTAACAATCCTGTTCAGCGACAACTGTTGCTGACCGCGGGGAGAGGGTCATGCAGCTCATTTCACCGAAGACATCTCCCGCAAACATGTAACCCTTGCGTGTCTCATAATCAATGTCAACGGGCCCGTCATTCGCAATCATATCCGGCGTGCGATGCGAGGCATTGAGGGTGCGTTGGCTCTTCGATTTACTGAAAGGATTCAGTTTGTCGAACCAACCTGTTGTCGCTGCGATGCGCCGAGTGCTATCGAGTAAAATCGCAGCGGCTACTGGAACTTTAACATCACGTTCCAAACCAGCTTTCGACTGCCCAACTACTTTAGCGACGTCTTTGTTGTTGGTAATGTAAAATCCACTATTACCGGCGTCTCCTTGACGGCAAATCACATCGCCAGAAGAAAATCTGCGTAACACAATAGCACCAGGGAACTTTTCAACGGATACTTTTTTTTTCAATCCACCAAACAATTCGAATCCGGCCAGTTCCTCTGAATTCAATAACTGATCGCCGCGGCCAAGTTCCAACTCAACTTCGGGTTTCACTGTAAGTGGCTTTAACGCGTCGCTCAATGCTGGACTTTCAAAAAAAGTTATCTCTAACACCCGACCCAAAAACGTCCTTAACCTACTCTATTTACTAGAAGAACAACCTATTAAATCTAAATCACAAATCATTTTCTGACTTGATTTCGGTTCCTCTTAATTATCATAATATATGATAGACGATAACAAGGTAGTTTATAGTTGTTTTCTACTCTTACTTTGTCGCAAAGACACTTCAATAGGAATCATTTCGTTGATAATCAACCGTGGACATGCAACCTGGTGTGTCGCTAGCCTTGGCTTGGTCGCAGTTGCAACGGGTATTTACGTTTCCTACGCTACCAGCGCACTGCACGGCGCCGAGGGAAACAGTATTACTGGCCTCCTCTTTGGTATCGCAGGTACTATTGCGATGATTTTTGCGGGGCTACTAGCCGCTCGGAAACGGATCGTTTCGAGAAAACTGGGCGCAATTTCATGGTGGCTCAAAGGGCACCTCTGGGTCGGGTTGGTCAGCGTGCCCTTAATATTCTTTCACTCGGGTTTCCGCTTTGGAGGGTTACTTGAACAACTCACCATGGGGTGCTTCCTAACAGTGATAATCAGCGGCGTAATTGGTCAAGTGCTGCAACATGTTACGCCACGATTCATGAAAACGGCAGTTCCGCAACAAGCAATATTTGAACAACTAGAGGTTGCCATTGGGTCACTAAAAAAGGCGGCCGATGCACAAGTGCTCAGCGTTTACGATACCCTGTTCGTTGAGGTCGACAAGGATGAAACCGACTCACCCGATGATTTCTTACGGGCTTTCTACCTGCGACACGTGCGGACGTTTTTGCAAGTGGAAGTTGATCCTAACTCCTCACTACTTAACGCAACACAAGCCGAAGGGATTTTTGCGACGGTCCGTGAAGGCATCCCCAGTAAGATGGAGTCTGTCGCATTGGGGCTAGAGTCAATTTGCAACGAACGGCGACAACTCATCGCACAAAATAAACTACAATGGATCATGCATGGTTGGACGCTGATTCACATACCACTTTCAATGTCACTACTTATTCTCACGCTCATTCATATCATCATGTCACTCTACTTTTAAACGAGTTTCGCGCACACAGCACTCATGGTTGATTCTAGGTTTATCAGATCGATCTCTCAACGTTTCGACATCGAGACGGTGAGACACCCCAATAAGTTGCGCCGCTTGCGCTGGCGTGTCACTTGTAGCTGCGCCTTGCTCACCCTACTAATCATCTTTGGCAACCTCGCATTTAGTGGCAATGCTGTCTTTCAATCCCGACCGGTAACGTTTAGTCACGCTAGCCTCGCTAACGACTGCAAACAATGCCACGATGCCAGTTTCCAACTTCCTCGCAGGCTGCTAGGCAACACGGACGCATTATTTATTCATAGTTGCGAACAATGCCACGAACAACGCATGGCTGACCATCACGGAACACCTACTGATCCGTCAAGCATCGCCGACTGTGCATCGTGTCACAGTGAGCATCGCGGGTTAACGTCTCTTACAAATGTGTCCGATTCGCAATGCGTCACTTGCCACAGTGATATCAGCGCCAAAACCGACCATCACCAATCCGCCTTCGCTAACAGTGTCAATTCAATCGATTCACACCCCGAAATAACCTTGTTAAATCAATGGATTAACTCTCAACCGAAGAACACCCACGGCGCCTACCAAGTGGCCAAACTCGACGCCAAGGAGACTGGGAGATTCATTGACGCTACCAACATTAAGTTCAATCATGCCGTTCACCTTCAGGAAGACGGAGTACTCGTTCCACCCGATCACCCCGACTATGGCCGCCAGCTAGCCAACGGTTTATCAACCACAACACTCGACTGCGCTAGTTGCCACACCCCAGACGCGATCGGGCAGGGGATGCAACCGATCGATTATGAGCAACATTGTGCCAACTGCCATCAACTCTCCTACAGCACGCTCTTAGCAAAAACCCCGCTCGCACGTAACAAACCGCTGCCCCATGTCGACCCTGAACTAATCAACGGAATACTGCGCGATCGCCTGATAAATTATCGCAAATTACAAAACAATCCAACAATCAAGGACCCCAGCCAAAGCGATGACTTTGGTGCGACCCGCAATCCTGCCAAAGTTCCGCGGTCGGACGACCCGCAATCGAACTGGAATTGGGTGGAATCGCACTTACCAAATATACAATCGCTCTTGTTTGCCGGCGGCAAAACAGCAGGGCAGGGAGATTTGCAGAATGGCTGCGCCTTATGCCACACGTTCGAGTGGCACGGAAACACTGATACGGACGAATCTGTTATCAACTGGAGCATCAGGGCTTCCAACATCCCGGACAAATGGTTGGTCCACTCAAAATTCCCACATGACCGTCATGTACAAACTAGTTGTGTCGAATGCCATTACACAACCGCCGCTGACAACGGCGAGTCTGTTACCGCCAGGCAAAGTGTCAGTGGCAGCGACATTCTAATACCGCCCATTAAGAAATGTCAGTCCTGCCACACTGACGAACGCAATCAGACTCCTGCTATCGCTCGCGGGCGGTGCGTCCACTGCCACGACTACCATAACGATCATACGTCGGGACATAAACCTATCCTTGGGAATCAGTAAAGATGCCACGCCCACTTCCCCAATTAGTGATCTTCGCCATCATTGTGGGGGTTGCTGTTGCGCTATTGCCAACAACTCACCCAACGCCTGTTCAACTCACACAGCGCAATCTTACCTCCGTTGCAACCAACACCGTTCGATCAGTTGATGACAGAAATTCCACCAGCGACGCCCATAGTGTCGGCGCCCGTACATGCGCTTCGTCCACTTGCCATGGAAGCCCTCGTCCTGACACCCAACACGCCAATATGATTCGACGCGACGAATACATAATATGGCTCGAACAGGATCCACACGCTCGGGCCTACACGGACCTCAATTCACCGCTTGGCAAACAGATATTCATGAAACTCGGACTTACCAAAAATGGTAAGGTTCCCCGTAGCAGCAAGGCGCGCCACCAATCAACCTACAACAACTGTTTACAATGCCATGCCACGACGATTGAGTCGTCGAGTAAAACTGGGGACCTCGAAACGATAGCAACGGAAGGCATTAGTTGCGAATCCTGCCATGGCGCAGCAAGTAACTGGCGCACCACTCATTACACGACGGATTTCACGGCTTTGTCGACAGCAGAAAAAGCCAAACACGGGATGACCAACGTTGGCAACGTTTGGCAACGAACAAATACCTGCGTCAAATGTCATGTTGGGTCGGCAACCGCGGAAGTCAATCATGATCTCATTGCGGCTGGGCACCCCGTTCTGAAATTTGAGATGAGCGCCTATTCCGCTCAAATGCCCAAGCACTGGAAAGCGCCCCGGGATGATAGCCCAACCCAAAGACACCAAGAAACACGCCTATGGTTCATGGGGCAAATCTCCTCGCTTACGGCATCATTAGAGCAACTTCAGGCGAGAGCAAACAAGTCGTCAACCTCGTCAAAACCAAATTCTCAACTACACCAAGTCTGGCCGGAACTTAGCGAATCTAACTGTTACGCCTGCCATCATGACCTCAACCAGTCCGACACGTGGCGCCCTTCCAGCACTGACCCGCAGGCCGGACATAACCATTTATTAGCAATCAACGACTGGTATGCCAGCACACTCGCTGCGATAGCACAAGTGGAAGGCAAAGCAGGCAATAAGACCGCCCAACGCTTCGCCGAGAATTGGCAACTACTCACCGTCTCAATGGAAAAAACACTGTCCCCCGATCCAGGAGAAGTTTCAGCACGTTGCGGTGCCGCTCTCTCCGCACTGAACGATTGGTTAACGCCTAGTAGCCTTCGAACCAACCTACTACACAGCGAATACGACCACCAATCACTTGTAAACTTAACATCCGCAGTAATGCAAGCCGATGACCTCAACCACATCATGCAAAACTGGGACCGTGCTACTCAGACTTACCTCGCGTTGTACGCACTTTCTAGCACCCAAGATGCAGCGGGTAACACTGTGGTCGGGGCTAGCAAGAGTCTGAAAACCGCACGAGATCTGCTCGCCTTTCCCCTTCATACAAAATATCGGTTCGCTAGTCCGTTAAATTTTAAGGGCGATCTAAGAGCTGTCGGGGCAAGTACCAACAACCGCACAGCGATTCGCACAGAACTACTCAAGATTATCAATCAGCTGAAACCACCCGTGTCACAGGACAAGTAATCGTTTTCTAGGTCACCTCTACTATGAACATAAATCGATTTTTCCCCGCCATTGTGATCACCGGATTACTATTAGTCGGTGTCATCAACTTCGTTAGTCTGATTGCGCAACCCAATGTTACTGCAACAGTCGCCAACGTCCATTACCAAGGCAATTCCAGGTGCTACCGCTGCCACGAAAAACCTTCGGATTTTGACATCAACACTGGGGTCACTAACTTCATCGAATTGACCGAAGCCAAGGATTGGACCACCAACGACAAACACGGTTCTGCTTTAATCAACGTAACAGGTACTGTACTCGGGAAGCACATGCTTAAACGACTCAAAATCAGTTCTTCTGAAATTGAGCATCAGGCTCAATGCACATCGTGCCACTCCAATCAACATTGGGTGGAAAGGCACGACGACTATGCCGGTTTGCCAGCAAACATCAACGGTCGCGAATCAGGCGTGACTTGTGAATCATGCCATGGCCCCAGCGCTCAATGGGATCTTAAACACTCTGATTCGCAATGGCGTTTGACTGATCCGGCCGTCAAAGCTCAGCATGGCATGACCGATTTGCGTAACCCGGTGGTTCGAGCGGAAACCTGTTTTTCTTGCCACATCGGTAACGCCGAACAGGGAAAGGTCGTTACCCACGAGATGTACGCAGCGGGGCATCCGCCGCTGCCTAGCGTCGAACTCGATGCCTTCATTGAACAAATGCCAGCCCACTGGAATTCCTTCAAAAACAAGCAGGACTTTACCCACCGTGATCGCTATCTTGAGTTAAATCGATACGTCCAAGGTAGTGCAAAACTCGATGAAATTGTTTTGAATGCCCTTGTCGCCTACCGCACCTCGTTACAGCTGATTGTTTCCATTAATTCCAAAGCCGATCAATACGTATGGCCTGAACTTGGCGTATACGATTGCTATGGGTGTCATCATGAGTTGAAGAGTCCAAGCTGGCGCGGCAACGCACAGTTGGGTGTTGCACCAGGTCGCCCACAATTCCATCTTTGGCCAACTACCCTCATTGCGTTAGACGACACGAGTAATAAGAATCTGCATTCCGCCGCGCGTCAACTCCGCGATAATCTCAATCAACATCCGTTTGGGAACGCCAAATCAATTCCAAGCGACATCGGGCCACTGATTGCGGCTCTCACCGCGGCCATTGACAAAAAACTGGCGTCACCAGCGTCTAAGATCGACACCAAACAAGCGATTGCAGCGTTGTGCCGGTTGGCTCCGAAGCAAGCTTATAGTTTCGCATCGGCGAGGCAGATTGCTTGGGCAATTCAGTCCGTTTATCGGGATAGCCAACTACCAGAAAATACCACTGTAACCACAGCTTTGGAGCAACTATCTAAGCAGCTGATGCTCGAATTCCCCGTAGGCCCAACACTGCCAACGAGCACCAATCAAGAATCTAGTCAAACGGCCGTATCACAATACGAACCAGCCAAGTTCCAGGCGATTATCTCCGTGATCAATGATGCCCTCGCCCCCTAGGGCGCCACCTCAGTGCATGGTCTCTTAAAAAAGGGAACCTCGTCGCTTCCGATCACACTGACATTTAGACTTCATGGGGCCAATTCCCATTAATACACGCCTCTGTTCCTGCCGATAAATAGAATATATATATGTCGTCTTTTTATGGGTAGGTAATGGATTACCAGCGTGTTTAAAATCTGCAAATATCGACTGGTCCTGCTAAGAAGCCTCATCCTTGGAGTTTTGCTTACGTCCGCCGTCGCCGCTCAACCGACTGTTGAAATTGCCGCTATTCCGTTAGATTCGCCGCCAACGGTAAGCCCCGCAGAGGCCATTACTGAGTTATGGCGCAACATTCGCCGCGGGGTTGCCGAATCCCATCCGCTCGCGCCGTCTGAAGCTGGGCTCAAACTCCTCAGCAAAACCAAAACGGCGGCACTGGCTGAAAACAAAAACTGTGTCGCTTGCCATAAGGGCGTTTCGGACATGCACAATGCCGACACAGTGCACCTCAGTTGCGTTGACTGCCACGGCGGCGATGCTGGTGCTACCAAAATCGAAAAAGCTCACGTCCAGCCACGATTTCCAAAACTGTGGAAGTCATCCGCAAACCCTGTTCGATCCTACACGTTACTTAACCATGAAGATCCTGATTTCATTCAATTCGTTAATCCTGGCGACTTGCGCATCGCCTCTCGCAGTTGTGGAAAATGCCATCAGAACGAACACCTGCAGGTGAAGAAGAGCATGATGACGCACGGCTGTATGTTGTGGGGCGCTGCTTTATACAACAACGGTGCCGTCAAGATAAAATACCCCCGCTACGGCGAGAGCTACAGTGAAAACGGCGTGCCGCAGAGGATTTTTACCGTCCCACCCCCGACTCAAGATGAAATCGTCAACAAAGGGGTCTTGCCTTTCCTCGAACCGCTGCCTCGCTTCCAAGTCACACAACCAGGAAACATCCTGCGAATCTTCGAACGAGGTAGCACCGCTATACCCGAAGTCGGGATTCCCGACGTGCTCGAGGAACCGGGACGACCGCGAATTAGGCTTAGTGAACGAGGACTCGGCACCGGCAACCGTACCGACCCTGTGTTTGTCGGACTGCACAAGACACGACTTCTTGATCCCACACTTAACTTTCTTGGAACCAATGACCACGCCGGAGACTACCGCTCTAGCGGTTGCACAGCCTGCCACGTCGTTTACGCCAATGATAAATCCCCGGTGCATTCAGCTCAATTTGCAAAGTTTGGCCATCAAGGTCTGAGCCACTCCGTCGACCCCACGATTCCTAAAGACGAACCGGGTCACCCCATCGAGCACAAATTCACGCTCGGTATTCCAACCAGTCAATGTATTGTCTGTCACGTGCATCCCGGGACTAATGTACTTAATAGTTTCCTCGGTTTTATGTGGTGGGATAATGAAACGGATGGCGAGTTCATGTACCCCAAAGAACAGAAATATCCAACACCCAAGGAAATTGACATAGCTCAAGCGAATAATCCAGAAGAGGCTTCGATTCGTGGAAACTGGTCTGACCCTGAGTTCCTTTCAAAGGTCGGTGATCTTAATCCCAAACTAAAACAAACTCAATTCGCCGATTTCAATGGGCACGGTTGGGTATATCGCGCTGTTTTTAAAAAGGATCGCTATGGAAACCTGCTTGACTTCGAGGGCAAACCCGTCGAAAAAACGACCGCTAGCATGCTGGGCGCTATGAAACCACCTTCTCGTCATGAACAAATCCACGGGAAAGAACGTCCCGATACGCCGGTGCATATGATGGACATCCACCTTGAAAAGGGCATGCACTGCGTCGATTGTCATTTTGCCGTCGATAATCACGGTAATACCAAATTATACGGCGAAGTCCGAGCGGGGATCGAAATCACCTGCCGCGATTGCCATGGTGACACTACCCAAAGCGTTATGGATCGGATTCTTGACGCTGATATCCACGTAAATCAGAAAATGAGAACGACCGGGCCCGCCTCGCCACCTGACGGGACTAATCTACTGGCGCTCAGTACCCCTTTCGGTAAACCACGGTTTGAAGTCCGCAACGGTGAACTTTATCAAAACTCGATGGTGACCAAGGGTCTTGATTGGCCATTAGTGCAAACCAAAGACACGATCACGCCTAGCAGTCGGTTTTACAATCACCTGTCGCATATGTCTAAAACTTCTCGCTTTGACAGAAACGGCAAAATCGTATGGGGCGGTGATGGCAATGACGAACGATGCGCCCATCAGAGTGATAACATGAGCTGCATCGCCTGTCACTCATCGTGGAATCCGTCTTGTTTTGGTTGCCACTTACCTCAAAAGGCTAATGCTAAAAAGAAAGACTTGCATTTTGAAGGCGATTTCACCCGCAACTATACGTCGTATAACTTCCAAACACTTCGTGATGATGTTTACATGCTCGCCCGTGACTCCAACGTCTCCGGTGGTCGTATCGGGCCAGCCCGGTCTGCCTGTGCCATTCACGTTTCCTCTTACAACGGAAACCGTGAACTCATCTACACACAACAACAGACAATATCTTCCGATGGTCTCAGCGGAATAGCATTTAGCACCAACGTACCGCATACTGTTCGAGGCGGTGTTGGCTTGCCCCGTGCCGGCAGTGCTGGTGGAACCTATGAAACCAAAATGTGCACTGACTGCCACTTAAGCAAAAACCAAGACAACAACGCCATCATGGCACAATTGCTGATGCAGGGAACTAACTACGTGAATTTCATTGGTCAAACCGCCTGGGTAGCCGCTGGCGAACATGGGCTTTTTGCAATCGAGGTCACAGAATTGTCGGAACCACAAGCAGTCATTGGTAGCACATTGCACAAGATTGCCTATCCAGACGACTATCAAAAACACCTCGACCACGACCGACAATTACAACACGCCCATGAGCATCCTGGTATCGATATTTCAGACCAACTCAAAGGAGTCAATCGCAAGAACAACCCCACCGAGGTTCATGAAGTCTTGGACGTACAGCACCGCGGTGAATATGTCTATGCAGCCTGCGGAGCGGGTGGACTACGGATCTACGACACTGCGTTTATTGGTCACAAAGGTTTCTCGGAACGCATCGTCACCGCCCCGGTATCTCCACGGGGTCAGAAATTCTTTATCAAAACGCCCTATGCGACTTCCGTCGCTTCGCCAACGACCATTGCGCCCAGCCCCATTCGACGGCAAACTGCGTTAAACGAAGAACCGGCGATACCTCTAATTTACGGGTTTCTATACGCGACGGATCGGGAACTAGGTTTGCTATGTGTCTTCGGCGGCACATTGCTTGACGGCAATCCCTTAAATAATTTCATTGACCATGAACTCAATACCATCTTCAACCCAGACGGATTACTAGACGGCGCGATGAATGTCACCATTGTTGGACAATATGCCTATGTCTGCTGCGATAAAGGATTGGTTGTGATTGATGTGTCACACCCCCCTAAGCCAAAGGTCGTCAGCGTTATTGAACAAGGAATTAACATGCCACGAA
>LWDU01039421.1_pt1 | contig 59543 bp, 54 predicted proteins | sample 727161 | NCBI WGS metagenome assembly LWDU01 (sample SAMN04566230, study PRJNA314399) | hydrothermal vent metagenome | isolation source: deep sea hydrothermal plume seawater | place: Mexico: Gulf of California, Guaymas Basin | collected 2004-07-11
ACCGAGGTGCGCAAGCAATTGCGTTCGCGGGTAGACAGAACCCTCATTCGATATGCGCAGCCGATCATTGGCGCGTGATTCTAGCCAGCCCGCAATTGAGCTGCCAACGTCCGGATCGAGCAGCTCGTTGCAGAGTTGTCGGGTCTTTTTGATTTCCTCGAAACAAACGACCTCATGCAAGACGCGGTCACCGTCTTGACCGCCGATCACGGTGAAGAGTTGATGGACCACGGCAGTCTGTTGTTTCCCGGGTCGATTTCGCGCCGACCGTTCTAGAATTCGCGAATGCGCGCGCGAGGGTCGCAATCGATGGCCAGTCGCTGGCACCACTTTGGAGAGATGAAGCACCCGAAACATTCGCCGACCGAGACGTATAGGCAGAGGCGTCCGGGGAATACAACGAGATGGTTGGCCTTGAGCGCGATCACGTACTGCGTCACGGTTGATTCAAGTCACATCACGAACTTTCTGAGAACCGTTTCGAATTGTACGACTTGGAAGAGGATTCGGCCGAGAAGCACGACCCCAAGGAGGAATCGCCGCAGATATTCGAAGCACTTCGCGAGCCTTTCGTCGCGTGGGATTCGGAGGAAGCGGACGACGCGTCAAGTCCCGCCACCGGTGTGGAACTCAGTGAAGAGGCCAAGCAGGAGCTTCGCGCCTTGGGTGATCTCGAATCGCGCGCGATACCGGTGTACAGCACGGAGGTGTTTGAAAAGATCAATAAATACAGCATCTTGGGGTTGTTCTGGGGCAGAGGGAAATACCGCGCTGCCGATTTGGCCCGTCCGTGCGCACAGGGATCCGGTCGACACAGACGTTGCGTGATTGATTCAGAGCGTCGCAGAATGGATCGCCGCTTTGCATCGTCTGACTGTCATGTTGTGGAGACTGTGAGGCGCCTCGGGAAAGTTGCCACTTCAAATCGGATGCCAATTCGAGCCACGCAGCGTAAAATCTACGCATCAAAATTACCAAATCCGAAACCCGCCCTGGCGTCAAGTCGCAGTTCAATTTCGCGCCGCGCAAAGACAGACGGATCAGAGCTGTCACCAAGCCTGGGCAAGTACTGGAGGACTACACACAATGACTCGCCGCATTTTTTTGACGATGGCCGCTGCTTTCATCACCGCCGCCATCTCGCTACCCGCACTGGCCGACGAGCCGTATCGCGAGTTCACTGGTCGCATCGACATGGTGAAGAAGAAAAAGTTCATCGTCGACAACCGCCAAGGTGACAAGGTGTCTTTTGTATTCATCAAAGACACCGAGGTGAGCGGTAAGAAAAAGCTCGCAAAGAAGATCAAGAAGGGTGATTGGGTCACTGTGTCCTGGCGCTTTGTCGACAAGCCGCGCAAGGCCTACAAGATCGTCGTGTTGCCGCCTCGCGAAGAAGACGATTGATTTGGAGATGCAGCTCGCGCATACCGAGTCGGTTCGATGACCGAGCGTGAGGCCGCGCCACCGCTGCGACCGGATCAATATGATCGGTACCGCCGCCACCTGACGTTACCCGAGATGGGGTACGAGGGGCAGCAGAAACTGCTCGATTCGAGCGTGCTGTTGATCGGCGCGGGCGGCCTCGGCTGCCCGCTCGCACTGTATCTTGCCGCGGCAGGCGTGGGGCGACTCGGGCTTGTCGACGACGACGTTGTCGACGCATCAAACTTGCAGCGACAAGTCTTGTATCAAACCCGGGACATCGGGAAGTCCAAAGTAGAAGTCGCCAAGGAACGGATCCAAGGCCTGAATCCCGACGTCGATGTCGTGACGTACCCACTGCGCCTCACGTCGGAAAATGCGTTGGAAATTTTTGCTGACTACGACGTGATCGTAGACGGGACCGACAACTTTCCGACCCGCTACTTGAGCAATGACGCCTGCGTGATCCTTGGCAAGCCGAACGTCTATGGGTCAATCTTTCGCTTCGAGGGGCAGGCCTCTGTCTTCGATGCGAGCCAGGGGCCTTGCTACCGCTGCCTGTTCCCCGAACCGCCGCCTCCCGGCTCGGTCCCTTCTTGCGCGGAGGGCGGAGTGCTCGGGGTCCTGCCTGGCATCATTGCAACGATTCAGGGAACCGAAGCGATCAAGCTCCTCGTGGGGATGGGCCGTTCTCTTTCGGGGCGATTGCTGATTTACGACGCGCTCGCGATGGAGTTCAACGAGTTCCAGCTGAAGAAGGATCCCCATTGTCCAGTCTGTGGTGAGTCGCCGACGATTACCGAGTTGATCGACTATCAGGGCTTTTGCGGTTTGCCCCAACTTGGCGAATCGGCACCGTTAAATGGCACTTCCGCGAGTGATGTCGCGGCACGTCTCGCCGCGAACGAAGAGTTCTTGTTGCTCGACGTCCGCCGGGACGACGAGTTTGCACAGAGTTCGATCGAGGGGGCGACGTTGCTTCCGCTCGATCAACTCGATGCGCGAATCGAAGAACTTGCCAGCTGGAAAGCACGCAAGATTGTGGTCCACTGTCATCACGGCGGCCGGAGTGAAACCGCGTGCCGTAAGCTGTTGGAGCACGGATTTTTAAACGTCGAAAACCTCGAGGGGGGGATCGACGCGTGGTCGCTCACGGTCGATGCGACGGTTCCGCGCTATTAACAGGTTGGTGGGACGTGAGCGCGCATGTCGCCGCCCGTTTCGGAAGACACAAGCGAGTCCCGATCTACTTTTAAGGAGAGCCGAACAGCATGGCCAAGTCGAAGATCCCCGGGCCCCTCGAGCGGAGCCATCTGGTCGAGAAAGACATGGATGCGGAGTCCGCTTCCAACGTCGCAGATGCCTATCTTGCCGATGGACGTAAGAACGAGGCGATCGACTTTCTCGCCAAAGCGGGTGACGAAGCAGGCCTGCAAGCTCTGGCGGAGCAGGCCGTCGACCTGGGCGATCCGTTCCTGCTGGCTTCAGTCGTGCGCGTAACAGGAAAAGAGCCCGACCACGCGACATGGATGCGTTGCGCCGAAGTCGCGCAAGCCGCAGGCAAGGAACGATACGCGGAGACCGCTCGCCGGAGCGCCGCACGAAGCGAGAGTTAAGGCCCCGTTGAGATCGCCGATTCCGTCTTGCATCAGGACATCCCGCGTTGTCTAACCCCGAAACGATTTCGATCGAAAACGCGCGGTCCCACAACTTAAAGGGCGTTACGTGCGAGATCCCGCTCGGCCAGTTGACCGTCATTACCGGGGTCTCGGGTTCGGGGAAGAGCACGCTCGCGTTCAATACCCTCTACGCCGAGGGGCAACGCCGTTACGTCACCTCGCTGTCGACTTATGCTCGGCAGTTTCTCGAGCGGCTTCCTCGGCCCGAAGTCGACCTGATTTCGAACTTGCCGCCCACCATCGCGATCGAGCAAGGCAAGCGCGTTCAGAACGCGCGTGCCACCGTCGGTACCGCGAGCGAGATCGTCGACCTGCTGAGGTTGCTCTTTGCGAAGATCGGCGTCACGCGTTGCCCCGTATGTGATCTCGACGCGCAGCCCGGTGGCGTGAGTGCAGTGGCCGATCGCATCACCCAACGTTACGAGGGAAAGCGGCTCGTTTTCGCGGCACCCCTGATCGCGATCCGCAAAGAAACCTTTCGGGAACGTCGAGATCGCTTGGTCCAATCCGGGTTCGGCCGCATCGTTTCGGCCGAAGGCGAGATCCTCGATGTTTCGGAGCTCACCCTCAAGGCGCTAAAGCAGCATTGGTCCGGGGGGCTTCTGCTCATCGACCGGCTCGTTCCAAAGCCGGGAGACGATCGTGTGCGCTTGGTGGAAGCGGTGTCGTCGGCGTTTCGTCAGGGGGACGGAGAGGTTGTGGTGTTCGAGCCTGGTGCCGGTCGGGCGCACTTTCGGCAGGGGTTTTCTTGCGATCAATGTAGTCGTGAATTCAAGCAGCCGAGCCCGGCGCTGCTCTCCTTTAACAGTCCGTTGGGTGCATGTGAGACTTGCAACGGCTTCGGCCGGACTTCCGACGTGGATTGGGCGCGGGTGGTACCAGACGAAGCGCTTTCGATCGCAGACGGCGCGATCGCGCCGCTCGCCACGCCCAGTGGCAAGGGGATGTTCCGCGATCTGATCGATGCTTGTACAAATCTCGAAATCGCAATCGATGTCCCCTTTGAAGAACTCGATGCCGAAGAGCGGTTGCAAGTGTTTGAGGGCAATGACGACGTCGGCTGGTATGGGGTTCGGGGTTACTTCGACTGGCTCGAACGAAAACGGTATCGGGTGCAGGCGCGAACTCAACTTGCGCGGTACCGCCGCTATGACCCTTGCACGGTGTGCGACGCCACAAGGCTTTGCGAAGACTCGCGTGCGGTGCGGATTGCTGGGCAGGACATTGGCGCGACGACGCAGCTTTCGATCGGCGACCTTGAAGTATGGCTACGTGCGCTTTCGCTCTCTCATCATGAACGGGAATTGGCGGGCCGCGTGCTCGAACTCCTTCAAGCAAGACTAGACACGTGTCTTGGGGTAGGGCTTGGCTACATGCCCCTCGACCGGCAGCTGCGAACGTTGTCGGGCGGGGAGGCGCAGCGGATCCAACTCGCCACCGCGCTCGGCGGGAGTCTCACATCCGTCCTATATGTGCTCGATGAACCGTCCGTCGGCTTGCACGCGCGCGACATGGAACAACTGTTGAGTGTGATGCGGCGGATTCGCGATCAGGGGAACACGGTCGTCGTGGTTGAGCACGCCATAGAAATTGTGGGTGCCGCCGACCATGTGATTGATCTCGGTCTCGGGGCGGGCCGCGCGGGTGGCGAACTCATCGTTGAAGGTTCAGTCGCCGACGTCGCGAAGCACCCCGTGTCCTGGACCGCGCGCGCCTTGCGGGGAGAGTATTCTTTGCGGTCACAACCCTGCGGTGCAGGCGCGGATGTCGATGGGCCGCGGATCAAAGTCACGTCCGCGCGGGAGAATAATCTTTCGGGCTTCGATGTGTCTTTCCCCCTCGGCGGGCTCGTCGCGGTAACGGGCGTGTCAGGCGCGGGCAAGTCGACTCTGGTCCACTCGATCTTGGTCGGTCAGCTTGTGCGCTTGTTGCCGGAGTCGCCCTCCACAGAAGCGGATCGACGGCGTTTCGATCCGGGCGCATGTGGCGGTATTGAAGGCGCCGAACACCTGGACGCCGTTGTGGTCGTGGAGCAGACGGCAGTCAGTCGCAGTGCGCGATCGAATCCCGCGACGGTGTCGAAGGCTTTCGAAGGGATCCGAAAGGCATTCGCGTCTACCCGGGAGGCGCGCCTGCTGGGTCTAGGGCCCGGCGCTTTTTCATTCAACGTCGCGGGCGGACGTTGTGACGCCTGCGAGGGCAGCGGCGAAGTCGTGATTGACATGCAGTTCCTGGATGACGTTCGAGTTGCCTGCGACGAATGCAACGGGACCCGCTATCGCGGCGAAATTTTGGAAGTGCCATACGCGGGAAGGTCGATTGCCGAAGTGCTCTCCCTTTCGATTGACGAAGCGGTCGAGGTCTTCGCAGACCAGGCGCGCATCGTCGCGTGTCTCTCTCCACTGATTCGTGTCGGTCTCGGGTATCTCGCACTGGGACAGCCACTTTCCACGCTGTCTGGTGGCGAACATCAACGGATGCGCCTCGCGCTGGCATTGGGCGAGGGCGCAGAGCGTGTGCTCTACGTTCTCGACGAACCCACGACCGGGTTGCATCCCCGGGACGTCGACGTACTCATGGATTGCTTGGCGGAACTAATCGAGGCTGGAAGCAGCGTCATCGTCGTGGAGCACAACATCGAAGTGATCTCTCGCGCAAATTACGTCATTGACCTTGGGCCCGAAGGCGGACCGAGCGGTGGACGCATCGTTGCCGAGGGAACCCCTGAGCAACTTGCTCAAGTAGACGCCTCCTATACCGGTCGGGCGCTGCGTGCGGTTCTGATGAGCTAAGAGCTGAATGCCGATGAATCGGCGCTGAGTGCCGCCTCCATCAGACCGAATGCCCCGGCCAAATAATCGAACGAAGACTTCGTCGCTTCGACGAGTGTGTTGAACACGTTGCCGAACCGCTCGAGACGAACGACGCCATGGCGATGATCAGTTCTATCCTGGGACTCGCGCCGGGGAAACTCTTGTTCGTGAAGGGGCTCCCGACCTCGATCCACGACCCGGCGTTTCGAGGGGACGTGCTCAGGCGCACGCTCGACAACCTGATCCTGTGTCCGAGCGACATTGTCTTCGAGCTGTCTGAGAAACAACCGGGTCGCGATCCGGGGTTGTTCCGGGTTGCTCGTAAATACGACGGCGAACTCGGGTTCCAGGTCGCGATCGACGACACAGGGGTTGCGTACCGAAGCCTCGATTCGATCATTGAACTTGCGCCCGACTTCATCCGAGTCGACCTCAGTCTCGTACGTGGGATCGATGCCGATCCTGCGAGGCGGGAACGGCTTCGTGCGCTGAACGTGGTCGCCAACTCGATCCACGCGAGCGTGATCGCCGAGGGGATCGAGACAAGCGACGAGCTGGCGACGGTTCAAAGCCTTGGCGTCACCTAGGGCTAAGGCTATTTGTTTGGCCGCCCCGCGCCGCTGCGTATACTCCTAGGCTGGGTGAAACGCGCCCGAGCCAGGAGTCTCCATGGAGCTTGCTCGTTGGATCTTCTCGATCGTGACGCTCGCGTGCCTCGTGGGTGGCCTTGGCTGTGCGTCTCTCGTCGAACGCGACGCAGGCGATCGTGAGGTCATTGCGACCGCGCGTACGTGGACGTTTCTGAAACATGACCCGCCACTCCCTGCGGACACCGAGCGTGTTCCGCGTGGCTTCACACCGCGCGTGACGTCCCCACTGCGCAACGCGTCTAAGCTTGACGCTCAAGTCGCGGGGCACCTCAGCGCGGCTTTTGAACGCAGGGGGTACGACTACGTAGAAAGCGACGCAGATCTCTATGTTCACTACCGCTTGTCGTTGGAGCCGCGTCGGGACTCCGTTGAAGTTCCATTTGCGGCGATCTACGTCGCGAGCCACTCGTTTTCGCCGTCGTACGTTGTCGAAGGAACCGATGTCGTGCACCGAGACGTGGAGCAGTTTCGTCTCGAACTTGACCTGCGCGGGCCCCGCGGTCGGATCGTGTGGAGCCGAACGGCCTTGCACGTTGTGATTGCGCGCGAGCCGTTCACGCTTGATGCCTGGCTTGAAGAGTTGATCTCGCGATTCCCTAAGCGCGAAGCGCAGGAGCGGGACTAGGCATCGTGCGCAAAGGGAAGGGCCGCGCCTCGCAATAGGCCGTGCCTCGCGATAGCCCGCGCCTTTGCGACAGGCCAGCCTCTACGTGATGGTGTCGAGGACTTCCTGAACCCGCTTAAGCAGATCCTCGGGCTCAAAGGGCTTCTTCAAGAAGCCCGCGAGGGTGCAGCTCCCGAGCTCGGCCGTCACGCGCTCTTCCGAGTATCCACTGACCAACACGATCTTTGCATTCGCACGAATGGCATGGATCGCTTTGAAGGTGTCGGCTCCACTCAAAGACGGCATGGTACGGTCGAGCAGGACGATGGAAATTTTGTCCGCATGGTGTTCGAAGAGTTTGACGCCTTCGTGTCCGTCCGTCGCCGTCAAAACCTTCATGCCAGCACGAAGCAACACTTCACTGGCGAGTTCGCGTACACCCTCATCGTCGTCGATGACCAACGCAATGCCGTGTAGTTTGAATGTGTGATTGGCACTCGTCTCGGGCCCTGGAATCGCTGCCTTGGCTGCCAGCGCAGGGAAAATGACCTGAAAGGTCGTTCCGCGTCCAGCTTCGCTTTCGACGCGAATGCCGCCGCGATGTCCGCGAACGATTCCGGCCACCGCTGCGAGTCCCAAGCCTCGCCCCGTAAACTTGGTTGTAAAAAACGGATCGAAAATGCGGTCGATGGTTTCTTTGTCCATGCCGCAGCCCGAATCGCTGACTTCGAAGAAGACGTGATCTCCCAAGGGCATCGTTTCTGCGAAGAGAATTTCTGAGGAATGGTGCGTAATCGAGATTGTGCCGGTTCTGATCGAGAGTCTCCCTTTGCCTTCGGGAAGTGCTTCCGCGGCGTTGGAGATCAGGTTCATGATGACTTGGCTGAGCTGCGCCGCTTCGCCCTCAACGAGGGGGAGATTGCGTGCGAGTTTGAGATCGATCGTCGTTTTTCCCGCCACCGATGACGTGGCCAGGTCGCGCATGTCTTCCACGATCGAGGACAAGTCAATTTGTTCTACGCGCAGCGGCTTTTGGCCGGCGTAGGCGAGCATTTGATTGGTGAGAGCTGCAGCGCGCTTCGACGCGCGATGAATGGTTTGCATTCGCGCGCGCACTGGAGAGTCCTTGGGGAGTTCCATGAGCCCGAGCCCGGCGGCGCCCATAATTGGGGTCAAGAGGTTGTTGAAGTCGTGTGCGATGCCGCCCGCAAGCACGCCCAAGCTCTCGAGCTTCTGCGACCGCTGCATATTCTCTTCGAACTCGCGCCGTGCGGCTTCGGCCAAGATGCGTTCACTGACATCGCGGTTTACGGCGAGGTAGCGGCGGGTGCCCTGGTCGCGCGGATACGTGACGCCCTGCGTTTCGAACCAGAGCCAGCGTCCGTCTTTGTGTTGGAAGCGCGCCTGAATGGTGTGGAGCGTGCGGTCCAGGCGATTGGTGTCGAATGGCAGGATGAACTGCTCGCCGAACTGGGCACGTACCCGCTCGCAATCTTCGGGATGGATGAGCGCCCAGGGTTTGAGGGCAATGAGTTCGGCCTCGGTATAGCCGAGGATCTCTACCGAGCCGTGTCCCACATATTGGTAGCGTCCGTCTTCATCCATTTCGGTAATGAGATCGACACTCATTTGTGAGACGACGCGATAACGCGCTTCGCTTTCTTTCTGCATCGATTCGGCACGCTTGATGTCAGAAATGTCTCGGCTAAAGACGACGCTGTGATATTCGCCGGCTTCGTTGGTCCAACCGATCACCGAGTTTTCGACCCATACCCAGTGGCCGAGCCTGTGACGCATGCGCGTGTGATTGGTCGCGGGTTTACCGCTATTTCGGACCGATCGACTGGTATCGATGACGAGGGGCAGGTCCATTGGATGAAACTCGATGCAGTCGTCACCCATGCTCTGGTCCGCTGTAAAACCCAAAATCTGTTCTATTTGTGGGCTCGAGTATGTCATCGTGCCGAGGTTGTTGAACTCGCTGACCCACGTGTTCATACCTTCGAGCACGCCGAGCAATCGATCGGTGCGGTCGCGCAGCAGTGGGTGACGAACATCGGCGCCAGGTGTCCGCATGTTCTGGCGAACAATGCGTTCAAGCTGAGTGAGAGCTTGGCTTTGGACTGGGGGTGCCTGCTTGCTCATGGAGAACTCCGGGGCGGTTCGAGCTGCGGAAAAGCATACCACGTGAATTTGCACGTCCGTTTGATCTCCGCGACGTATGCAAAACCGGCAAGCGGCCAGCGCGCGAGCGCCTCGAAATCGAGCAGCCTTGGCGCAGCCGGTGTGCCGCAATCAGCGAGAACGGCTTCGTTGTCGACCTCACATCGGATTGAGGCGCTTTAACAGGTGGTCCCGACGCAAATCCGAACCCAACTGGCCCGCCCAGGGCCGCTTGTCCGTGACCGACTCGAATGACCAATAGGGCGGAGCTCGGACTTGAGGCGCCACGGCCAAATCGAACGTTCGGGGCACGATGATTAGCGCCTGCAACGAGCTTGGATGGAGCGCCTGTGGCGGTCTTTTAGAGAGCCGCCAGTTGATGGCTGTAGGTCTTAGCGCCTGCGGCGGTCTTATATCGATCCGCCAGTTGATGGCTGTAGGTCTTAGCGCCTGCGGCGGTCTTATAAATGGCGGAAGCGGACGGGAATCGAACCCGCCGGGGACGTGTCGCCACGCCCCCCACCGGATTTGAAGTCCGGGCCGGGCACCAGCCGCAGAAACGCTTCCATGAAATTGCAGTGAACCCTTGAGGCGGCAGTTTGATAGCACGGCGGTGCGGACTTAGGCAGTCCTCGGTTTGGCAGATCCTTGAACACTTGTTCGCAGCGCAACCGATTGGGAAAAGACGGTGTTCCGAATCCGTGCGAATTTTTCGCTTGATTCGGGCAACGCGTTGTAATCTAATGTCGCCGTGAGCACATACAGCCTACTCGACGCAGCCAGCATCTTGAAGGTATCCCCAGCGCGCCTCCGAAATTGGAAGCGTACGACGCTTGCCCATTCTGATGTTCAAACAGACGCTGCGTCTGATGTTCATTTAGGTAAGAACGATGTCGCGGCTGGTGACCACACCCCAGTCGATGACCGAATGGCAGAAAAAGCATTACTGCAGTCGGACTTTGATTTTCGCGACCTCGTCTGTGTGCGGGCCATGTTGACCTTGGTCGACCAAGGCATCTCGGTGCGGCGCATCGGTCGCGCCATTGCTGTGTTGCAAGAGAACCTTCCGGACCTCGATGACCCACTAGCAGCGCTGCGCTTGTGGGGTGACGAAGGCGGGCGCATTGTGGTCGAACACGATGGCGTGCTGATCGAACCCGAAGGCCAGATGGTTCTCGACTTTAGTGGTGAAGGCGCGAAAGAGAACGATCCCGCACCCATCGCGAAGCCAGCGTCGAAAGAAGCGCCGCAAGCCCACGAGGAAGCAATGTCGCTGTTTGAACGCGGCTGCCAACTTGATTCCGAACCCACGACATATAACGACGCGATGGTGGCTTACCGCAAGTGCATTGAACTGGATCCAACCTTTGCCGACGCCCACTGCAACCTCGGTGCTGTGCTTTACAACGCGGGCAAGCCCGCGCCCGCGCGGCGTTGCTTTGAACGATGCCTAGAACTAGACAGCCGCCACGTTCAGGCGCACTTCAATCTCGCGAACTTGCTAGAAGAAGAAGGCTGCGATGAGATGGCGATGAGTCACTACCGTCAGGCGCTTCGATCCGATCCGTTTTACGCCGAGCTGCACGTCAACATGGCGTTGCTGTACGAACGATTGAAATCGTCAAGTAGCGGTCGAGATCATTGGCGGCGCTATCTGCAACTTGATCCGGCAGGAGCATGGTCCGAGGTTGCGCGCCAGCGACTGGACGCCGACAAGTCTCCGAAGCGCACCCGCTAGAGCGGGTTGGGGACGGCGCGTGCGGTGACCGGGATCTTCGACTGGTGAACGACGCGATCGTCGAGGATCGCTTCCACCACCCAGTCGCCCGCGCGATCGACGGCCATGGGGAGTTCGGATGAGAGAAAGACCCGCCCCGCATCTTCTGGCATGCCTTCGTAGACGATGTGTCCCGTTGGGTCTCGCCAACGAATGCCGATCTTGTCTTTGTGGCCTAGGACAGGGCCGGAGACGCGTCCCCACCAGGCGATGGTTGGCATGTCGAGCTCGTTGGGCTGGCCGATCAACAGCCGGTCGATCGGCCCGCCCGCTGGGGTCGCTTGGCTCGCGGCTAGATCGCCGTTGCCAAATCCCGACTCCGCGATCACACCAAACGTGAGTTTTACGACCTCCCACCGCGCGCGATCCACGAGGCTACTTGATGTGCGTCCTCGACCGATGGCCTGCTCAAGCGCGTATACCGCGCGAACCCGATCGCCGCGGTCCCGGTAGGCGAGCCCCAACTTGTAGAAGACCAGCGCGCGCGCGGAATCAAGCTCGATGGTGTGTCGGAATGCCGCGATCGCTCCATCGAGCCGCCCTGCTTCATAGAGGCGTTCACCGATGCGAAGCGAAACCCTCGGGTCGTTCGGAGCCTTTGCTGCCAGAACAGTCAACGCCGCGAGGGCGGGTTCATTCGAGTCCGACTGAATCAGGGCGTCAATTCGTGCCAGTTCTGCATCGTTCGACGAATGATCGATCGACACACCTCGGCCAGGAAGTTCAAGGCGTTTGACGTCTACCAGTTGAGCGAGGCGCGCTTGCATGTCTTCGAACCGTTGTTGCGTCCCAGGCAGCGGGTTTCGGACGGGGGCCAACGTGCGGGCTTGCTCCTCGACGGTTGCAATGCGCTCGGCGACGTTGGGGTGACTGAATAAGTAAGGTGGGATGTTGTTTGGATACTGGGCCTGCTTTGCGAGAATGCGCCCAAAGAAGTGCGCGGCTTCCCCGGGCTCGAAGCCGGCCCGAGATGCATACACAGCGCCCAGCCGGTCGGACTCCGCCTCGTCTTCCCGCGAATAATGCAGGTCGACCGCGACATTGATCGCCATGCCGGTGATCAGGGGTGCGGCGTTTTGACTCGCGACACTCGCACCGATCAACGCTGCCTGAGTGAGGAGGCTTGGAATTTGTCGTTCTTGGCGTCGATGGGCGAGGTGTCGCTTGTTTACGTGGGCGACTTCATGAGCCATCACCGCCGCGAGTTCGTCAACACTGCCGGCTTCAAGCAGCGTTGCGGAGTGGAAATAAATGTATCCACCCGGAACCGCAAAGGCATTGAGTTGCGGCGCTTCGACGATCTGAAAGCGGTAGACAAAAGGCTGCGGCTCGACGCCGGCAACAATCTGTTGACCCAGATCGTGGAGGAACCCGGTCACGACGGGGTCGGTGATCAACCGAAAGCGATGCTTGATCTCGACATCGACGTCCATGCCGAGCTGACGCTCGTCATCGAGCGTCAGGAGTTCGAAGGTCGAAAGCGGCGTCCAGCGACTTCCGTCGTTCTGGATGCAGCCGGTCAGCAAAGTCGCGAACCACATTGCCGCGCCAAGCGATATGCAGCGGCAGGTCACATGTTCACGCGTCGCGTTCGTCGATCGATTTCTTGTAGGCGACGCAGTTGAGCAGCGTGTCCTGTTCGTCTTCGTGGCTGGGCTCTATTTCGAGCAACCATCCATCGCCATAGCAGTCTTCATTGATGCGTTCTGGGCCGTCAGCGAGTTCGCCATTGACGGCGAGAACGGTTCCGGTCACCGGGGCGTAAAGGTCGGAAACCGCTTTGACGGATTCGATCACGCCGTAGGTTTCGTCCTTGTTGATCGTCGAACCGACTGCGGGGAGTTCAACGAAGACGATGTCGCCGAGTTGCTGCTGCGCAAAGTCGGTAATGCCGACGTAGACCTTTTCGCCATCCTGGCGGATCCATTCGTCTTGTTCAGTGTAAAGCGAGTCATCGGGGATCGAATACTCGGACAACGTGTTCTCCTCGGTTATGCAGTTTGTTTCACGTCAACTTTTGCCACGAAGGGCGTTTCGATCACCTGCGCTGCAACAGATTTGCCACGGATCGCGATCGCAATCTCGCTCCCGACGCTCGCGTGTTCCGGAGAAACGTAGCCGAGACCGATTGCGATTCCGAGCGTGGGGGAGGGCGCGCCAGACGTAACCCGACCAATTGTGGCTCCGTCTTTGAGGATCAAATGCTCTGGCCTGGCGATCCCGCGCTCCGTCATTTTGAAACCGATCAATCGACGTTGATCGGGCTTGTCCGCGCGCGCCTCAATCGCCTCGGCGCCGACGAAGCCACCGGTCTTGCGTTTCACGAAACGGCTAAGCCCCGCTTCGAGGGGTGACGTGGTGTCGTCGAGTTCGTGTCCGTACAGCGCTAACGCGGCTTCGAGTCGCAGCGTGTCGCGCGCACCGAGGCCAGCAGGTGTGATTCCAAATTGCTGGCCGGCCGCCATCAAGGCTTCGAAGATACGAACCGTGTCGTTCGCGGGTAGGTAGATTTCAAAACCCGGTGCCCCGGTGTAACCGGTGCTCGAAATCAACGCATTGGTGCCGTCGCAGTCAAATTCGTCGAACGCGAAACGATTTAGATCTCCGGGCGTGGTGCCGGCGATTGCCGCCAGAGTCGCGGCGGCGTACGGGCCCTGGAGCGCGAGCATGCCGGTGCGCTCGCTGTCATTTTGAACTTCGGCACCCGGCAGGATGTTTTCGCGGATCCAGGCTTCGTCTTTGTCGATGTTCGAAGCGTTAACGCAGAGCATGAAGGCGTCTTTGGCGCGGCGGTACAAGGTCACGTCGTCGACCACGCCGCCATCGCGATTGCACATCAAGCCGTAGCGCACACGGCGCAGGCCAAGGGTCGACACGCGACACGAGAGCAGGGCTTCAACAGCCTCGACCGCTTTGGCTCCGAAGATTTCGATCTGACCCATATGGGAAACGTCGAAGAGCCCCGCGGTTTCTCGTACGGCCGCGTGTTCTTTTAAAATCGAGTCGTACTGAACCGGCATCTCAAAGCCGCCGAACTCCACTAGGCGTGCGCCAAGGCGTTGATGGGTGGCGTGGAGAGGAGTGGTCTTGAGATCGCTCAAGCGCTGTGCCCGCTGTGCTTGGAACGCTTCGTATAGGCCACGAGCGTATTGCGGAGCAGCATGGTGATCGTCATGGGCCCAATGCCTCGCCTTGACGGTGTGATATAAGCCGCGATGCCTTGCGCGGCTTCGAAGTCGACGTCGCCGACGAGCTTGCCGTCTACTTCGGTCACGCCGACATCCATGACGGCTGCGCCCGGTTTAATCCAGTCGCCCTTGACCATGCGCGGGCGGCCTGTGGCGGCAACCAAGATGTCGGCCTGCCGACAGATCGACGCCAAGTCTCTCGTGCGCGAGTGACACAGCGTGACCGTCGCATTCGCCTGCTGGAGCAAAATCGAAACCGGCTTGCCCACGATGTCACTTCGGCCAATCACGACGGCATGCGCGCCTTCGGTCTCAACACCGCAGCGGTCGAGCACCGCCATCACACCGAGGGGCGTGCACGAAATTAAATCAGCCCGCCCACTCAAAAGCTTGCCCGCGGTATTGGGGTGCAGCGCGTCGACATCTTTGGCGGGGTCGAGCGCTTCGGCAACCACATAAGGATCGATCTGCTTGGGCAGGGGAAGTTGAACGAGAATGCCATCCACTCCGTCGTCCTCGTTGAGGTCCTTGATGACGTCGAGCAAGTCAAATTCGGAGGTCGTCTCGGGAAACACGAGTTCGCGGGAGTCCATGCCGATCCGAGTGCACGCGCGCTGTTTCCCCTTGATGTAGGAGCGACTCGCCGGATCGTCTCCGATCAGGACGACGACGAGGCTTGGAGGGCGTCTCCCGTCGGCAACCAGGGTCTTGATTTCTTCCGCCATCTCGTCGCGTAACGTGTTCGCGATTTCGAGTCCGTTCACCACGACAGTATTGATGCTGCCCGACGCGCTGTTGTGTTCGTCGTTCGTCATGACAGTTTGCCCTTGGGGTGTGAGGGGTCTCGTAGGTCGAATCGCGATCAAGAAGGTGGCCTATAACCCCAGGTCTCAGTGCGCGAGTCGCGGTGACGATTTCCGCCAGTTCATGATGTGAAAAGCAGTGCTTTGGAACATCAAAAAACGAAAACGAACGAACGCAGAAGCTGCGACATTCGATCCGCGCGCGAGTATATCAGGGGTTCGCTCGTTGGCTGGCGAAATGCCGAGCGGGTTCGCTTAGGCAGCGGACTTCGAAGTCTTCTTCCCTGGCTTCTTTTCGCCACCGCTCTTTCCGCCGCCATCTTTCTTGGCGTCGGACTTGGACTTGCTGTCGGGGGATTTAGAATCGCTCGAATCGGAGTCGCTTTTCTTTTCTTCTTTCTTCGCACTCGAATAGAGGTCGTTGTACCAACCGCCACCCTTCAACACGAACGAAGTTTGAGAAATCAGCTTCTTGACCCGGCGTGACTTGCATTCGGGACACGTCTTGATCGGATCGGCGGTAATTCGCTGCTCACGTTCAAATTCGTGTTCGCACTTTTCGCACAAATATTCGTAGATCGGCATCGTACCTCGACCTTCCAAACGTTGGGTTGTGCCCGGTAGCCTTCGGATCCGCCCGAGACGGGAGTTGGCTGAGGGCCTTCTTTGAGGGGGAGAATTGAAAACGCCGGGGCGAGATCGTCAACCGGCAGACGGTGTTTTATCCCAACCGGGGCGGGCTCGCCAGCGCGTAGAGCTTGGAGCGCAGCTGGCCGGGGTCTCCTGTGAGCTTGACGCGCTTGCGGCGTCCCTTTGAGGTGGGGTCGATCTCGATGTCAATTCGCTTGCAACCCAAGGCATTGGCCAAGGCGTCTCGGCAGGCTGCGTTGGCCTGGCCTTCGACCGGGGCTGCGGACACCGCGACCCGGAGGGCGTCGCCATGAAGGCCCGCAACCTTGGGGTGTTTGGCGCGTGGGGTGACGTGGATCCAGAATGCCAAACCATCGCGGGTTTCACTCAGCCCAAGGTCTGACTCGGAATCGATCAAGTGCCTCCTGAGACCAGGCCCGCCGTGGGCAGCTCGCGAGTCGCAATGATTGTCTTTTCGGTCGTGTCTTCTGCACTCTCGAGGCTGTCAATCATGGCGACGTGCGTGTCGATGGTCGAGCGAAGCGCCGACGCGTAGCGGGTTCGCATGCTCCGCAGTTCCCGAATCTCCCACGTGAGCGTCGCTGCCCGTCGGTGAGAAGCGTCTACGATGCGCTCAGCCCGGATCTCCGATGCACTCAAGAGCGCTTCGGACTCCGCGACCGCGGTTTCGCGCAGCTTCTCGGCCATCGACTGCGCGCTGACCAGGGTTTCGCGCAGGACCTGCTCGCCACTCGTGAGCTCTGAATTGCGCTTTTCGAGTTGATGAACGGTGTCTTTGAGGCGTTCGTTGTCACGCAGCATATTCTCGTAGTCGTCGGCGACGAGCTTGAGAAAGGTCTCGACTTCTTCGCCGTCGAGCCCATTAAAGCGGCGGGAGAATTGGTGGTTCTGGACTTCCAACGGGGTAATGCGCATACTGCCTCCAGAGCGGAGCGTCCCAAATGACGCGGAGATCTCCGGCAAGCAATCGGTAAGTTGTGCGCAACGCTTTACCTATTCAGTCACCCCAGGGGCAACGAGGCGTTCACCGGCTTCAGGAGCCAAGTTCCTTCGATCGGGCCGTGGCGGCAGCCACTGCGTCATACAGGGCTGCGCGAACTCCAGCCGATTCGAGCCGCTCGAGACCGGCGATGGTCGTTCCACCGGGCGAGGTGACCCGGTCCTTCAGAACCCCGGGATGCTCGCCAGATTCGATCGCGAGTTTCGCCGAGCCGTAAACGGTCTGAAAGGCGAGTTGGTAGGCGGCTTCGCGAGGAAGCCCCTGTCGCACCCCGGCGTCGCCGAGGGCTTCGAGGATCAAGAACACGTAAGCGGGGCCACTGCCCGACAGGCCCGTCACCGCGTCGAGCTGCTCTTCGGTATGGGTGATCCAGGCGATGCCCACGGCAGAAAACAGGGCTTTGGCGATGGCGAGGTCTTCGGCAGTCGCGTGGGCGTTCGGGCAGATCGCGGTCGCGCCTTCGCGAACCAGCGCCGGTGTGTTGGGCATACTGCGGATCACGCGGCTGCTCAAAGGCAAACCGTCCGAATACGTCGCGAGAGAAATGCCCGCGGCCAATGAGATCCAGAGCTTCTGTTCGGGGGCGGATGCGGAGTCAAGGGTCGACAGCACAGCACCGACGACGTTTGGCTTCACGCACATGACGACCACGTCGCTTTGAGCGACTAGCTCGTCGTTGTTCGCACACGTTTCGATGCCCAGACCTTCGTCAAATTGTTTGCGCTGTTCCGGCGCTAGGTCGGCGCCGCGCAGGTTGCTTGCGGGAACACCCGCAGCAACGAGGCCGCCCGCCAAGGCTTGTGCCATTGCGCCGCAACCAATGAAGCCGATGCGCTGTGCACTGAGTGAGTCGATGCCTTCTCTCATGGAAATTCCTTTGTCTTGATGAACGGGTCTTGCTTGTGAGGTCGCGAATCGCATCGCGGAAGAGTCTCGAAGCGGCCTAGGCCTTGGGAGGACGCGGGCCGAATAAGTCGCTTCCGACCCGGACCACGGTAGCTCCTTCTTCAATGGCAATCTCGAAGTCCTTCGACATCCCCATCGACAGACCACAGAGTGATTCGCCGCCCGGTTGGGCTTGTAGCGCGTCACGCAGTTCGCGCAGGCGAGCGAAGACGGGGCGATTGTCCGCGGGGTTGTCAACCGGCGCCGGGATTGTCATCAGCCCCGCGACGCGTACGTGTTCAAGAGCCGCGCAGCTGGCAAGCAGATCGCCGAGTTCGGTTTCTTCGACTCCCGCCTTTTGCGGTTCGCGGCTCAGGTTGACCTGCAAGTAAATGTCGACGATTTTGGCCTGAGCGCCCGCGCGTTTGTTGATTTCGCTCGCAAGGGACGCGCGATCGACGGTCTCAATCAGATCAAAAAGCTCCACCGCGATCTTCGCTTTGTTGCGCTGGAGTGCACCGATCATGTGCCAGCGGGGTGGGGGGACCGCGGGCGTTGCCGCTGCAAGACGCGCGCTCACGGCCGGCAGTTTTTCGGCTGCTTCCTGGACGTAGTTCTCACCCAGGCACGTGACCCCCGCTTCGATCGCGGCGGCGACCCGTTCCGGTCTCTGCACTTTCGAAGCGCCGAGCAAGGTGATGTCGTCGATGCTGCGGCCGCTCGTCTCCGCAGCTTTTGCGATGCGCGCCCGAACCTTGGCAATTCGGTCGCCTAACTCTCGGTTGACGGCCATCGCCTTATTCCCGCCCACGAAGTTCGGCGAGTCGTGCGAGAACGTTCTCGACAGGCAGCCCAATCACATTGTCGATGCTTCCGTCTACCCGATCGACGAGCTTGCCCCCCATCCCCTGCACCGCGTAGGCGCCGGCTTTGTCCATCGGCTCCCCTGTCGCGACGTAGTCTCGGATGGCTTTTTCGCTCACGTCGAACATGGTGACTCGGCTCTCGACGTGGTCCGCATGAGGGACGAGGTCGAGGGTGTTCACCCAAGCAAAGCCGGTCATGACGCTGTGGGTGCGGCCCTTTAGCTGGCCGAGCAACTGCGCGGCGTTGTCGGCGTCGGTCGGCTTTCCGAGAACGGATTCGTCGATGACGACAATCGTGTCTGCTCCGAGTACCCAGCGCGCAGGATGACTTCCGATGCGCTTCGCAACGGCTGTGGCCTTTTCTGTCGCCAATCGCGTCGCGAGTTCGCATGGGCGCTCGCCGGCCCGGGTCAGTTCGGGGATGTCGGCCGGAATAATTTCGAATGCGACGGATTCCCGGGTGAGCAGGTCGCTGCGTCGGGGCGAGGCGCTGGCGAGGACGATGGAGGCGGAATCGGGCTTCGGCATGGGGGCGAAATACTCAAGTGGCTCGTGCGCTGCAACCCCGGCTCGTTTTTTGAGTCGTGCAAACCGGTGGCGCGAAGGAAATGGTCGATTTGACCCTAAAATCGTAGGTATTTGCACCCGCACTCGAGAGCCGTCTCCAGTCGATCCAAAAACTCGAAATTCCGGACCGAACGTAGAGTCAGTAAAGGGGAAGTAAGTACGAGGGCGAGCGTTTCATGGATGCCCGTGTCGTGCAGCGCTTTCTTGATTTGAACGCAAATGGGGTAGGTTCGGCCCGGCATGTCAACGGCAATGATGAAGACGCGAAACGCATGGAGTGTCGGGCTGATGTGCGCCCTCGTTGCGGGGGGCGTGGTTTCTTGCGCGAGTTCCAGTTTCGAGAAGGGGATCTACACCGATCCCGAACTCGGTTACTCGATCCCGGATCCGAACGCGCATGGCGAAGCGGCAGGGCCTCGTTGGTCGCGTACCTCGATCAAGGGAACCGACCTCGCGTATCGCGGCCCCGATCACGCGTTTCTTGCGCTGTCGTCTCATTGCGACGAAGACGAGTCCCGCCCGAATGTCCTGGGTCGAAAACTTCTGGTTGGCTTGAAGAACCGCAAGATCATTTCAAATGAAGTGTTTGAGTTTGCGGACGGCCAAGCTTTTCGTCAGAGCGTCGAGTCTAAGGACGAGGACGGCGACGTGATTTTCACGCGGACCGTAACGTTGGTGCGCGAAGGCTGTGTGGTCGATTGGATGTTGGTCGAGAACCGGGCAATGCCGGAAGTGGGATCAAGTTTTGACCGGTGGTGGCGAGCCTTCATGCCGGGCGAGATGCCAAAGCCTTCGAGCGATCTCGCTGAGGTCACGCCGTGAGTGCGATCGCGCGGCGCGTTGAATCGACGGGAGAGTGGTTGATCGCCGGTGTCGGCTTGATGGGCGAGTTCTTCATGCTCGGCGTTCAGCTTTTTCGCGCTGGGCTGCGCGGTCACTTTCCTTGGCGTGAAACGCTGCGGCAGTTCGATTCCCTCGTGGTGCGGTCGACTGCGATTGTGACCGTGACGGCGCTCTTTACCGGGATGGTGCTCGCCCTGCAGACGGTTGTTTCTCTCACACGATTTGGAGCCAAGCCCTATACCGGAAGTTTTGTGGGGCTTGCGTTTGTATTGGAGCTTGGCCCGGTCCTTACGGCACTGATGGTTTCGGGACGCGTCGGTGCGGGAATTACCGCCGAGATTGGATCCATGGCGGTGACCGAACAAGTTGATGCGATTCGCGCGATTGGAGCGGACCCGGTTCAAAAGTTAGTCCTGCCGCGTGTGCTGTCACTCACCTTGGGTCTGCCGATGTTGACGATGTTGGCTTACATCCTGGGGATTTTTGGCGGCGCTGTGATCGCTCAGCAGTACGGCATCACGAGCAACTTCTATCTTCAGACGGTCATTAATGTCGTGACAATTCCCGACGTTTTCGAGAGCCTGTCTAAGACCTTGGTCTTTGGCTGGATGATCGCGATGATTGGTTGTTTTCTAGGTTTAAGGACCACCGGCGGAACGGTTGGCGTAGGGCGCGCGACGACGACCGCGGTCGTGACGGCATCGATTGGCGTTTTGGTCAGCGACTTCTTTCTCACGAAATTGTTGATGATGATATGACCCACGACACCACTGCACAGACCACGGTACGGACCGATGCTCCATTCGTTGAGCTCGAGGGCATTCGTAAATCGTTTGGTGCGACGAAGGTCCTCGACGGCGTCGACCTGAGCGCGTCTCGCGGAAAGGTGCTGACGATCCTCGGCGGCTCCGGCTCGGGAAAGTCAGTGATGCTCAAGCATATGATCGGTCTTTTGCGACCCGACGAAGGGCGCGTGCTGATCGAAGGCCAAGACGTGACGACGTATGGCGAACGCGAATGGTTCGATGTGCGCAAGCGGATCGGTTACGTATTCCAAGGTTCCGCGCTCTTCGATTCGCTCAGTGTCTACGAAAATATCGCGTACCCCCTGCGTGAGCACTTGGATTGGAAAGAAGACGAAATCGAAGAACGCGTTGCGACTTGTCTTGCCTCCATTGGGCTCGAAGATGTAGGGGCGAAGATGCCCTCCGAGCTGTCTGGTGGAATGCGCAAGCGCGTCGGCGTGGCCCGAGCCATCGCGCTCCACCCCCAGGCGATTTTTTACGACGAACCGACCACTGGGCTCGACCCGGCAAGCAGTCGTCGCATTGGTGAACTGATCAAGCAGTTGCAGCGCGATCTCAGCGTGACGTCGGTTGTCGTCACGCATGATATTAAGTTGTGTCTCGCGGTGTCGGAGCGAGTTGTCTTACTTGACCGCGGCAAGATTCGACTCGACGCATCACTCGAAGAGTTCCGCACGTCGACGTCGCCGGAACTTCAAGCGCTTTTGGGAACAGAACATCCGGTCGCACTGTCGATGGGATTGGCCGGAGAGGGAGGGATTCATGGAGGATAGTCGTCGTCTCAGCCTGATGGTGGGGGCGTTTTTCATCGTAACGCTGGGCTCGTTGGCGGTCGCCGTCTTGACGCTTTCAAGCGAGTCGGGTTTGTTCGTGAGCTATTACAAGATTTACGCGAACTTCGATGATGTGCAGGGGCTCTTGCCGGGCGCGCCGGTTTGGATGGCGGGCAAAGAAATTGGCCGAATTGATGAAGTCGAATTCACCGAGTTTGGTTCCGAACGACCCATCCATGTCGCCATGCGGATCAACCGCGGCATCCAAACGCGCGTGCGTAGCGACTCCGTTGCAACCGTTGGCACGATTGGTGTGCTGGGCGACAGCTACATCGAAATTCGCCCGGGCTCCCCCGACGGATCGGTCTTGATTGACGGCGAAAAGATCAACGCTGTGAGTCCGACCAATATCTACGCGGCACTGGCCCAGGGCACCGATGCACTCGCGAATGTTTCTGAACTTGCGCGCAACTTGAACCTCATTGTGAGTGATGTACGCGAGGAAGGCGTTGTCACCAAGGCGGCGAGCGCTGTGAGTGCTGTGAGCAACATCATCCTTGAAGTCGAAAACGGAAACGGGATGCTTCACGGTCTCGTCTACGATGGCGGCGATGGCGACGGTGTCGGGAGCATCGAACGCTCGCTCGCGAGCATCGAAAGTATCCTGAACGAAGTCGAGAGCGGGAACGGGATGCTGAATTCGCTGATTTATGCCGAAGACACGACTGGCGTCGCGGACATTCAAGAGTCCCTCGATTCCTTGTCGGACATTCTTTTAGAAGTGAAAAACGGTGATGGGCTGCTGCACGCACTGATTTATGATGAAGAATCGGGACGCCTGAGTGATGAAGCGGTTGCCGCAGTGACGCGACTCAACTCGGTTCTCGAGAAGATCGAAGAAGGTGAGGGCACGTTGGGGCTACTCGTAAGCGACCCGAGTCTCTACGAAGACATGACCATGTTGTTCGGTGGAGCACAGCGAAGCGTTGTGCTCCGGACCTTGGTTCGCATGGCGACTGACGAATAGGGCGCGGCGGTCCGAAGCCCGTTCGCAGTCGACCTTCAGAATGCGGCGCTGATATCCGCGCAAGAACTTGAATGCACGAAACGGCTGTCCGAGCGCGGGGGCTTGATGGGGCAGTGCCAACGCGTTCTTATGCTCGTGAACCTCGCGCAAGAAGGCCTGCAGGTTTTCGGTCGAAGTCCCTTCGTGCGGAATCCCCCGCACCGGATCAAACGGATCGCTGCGCATGCGAATGCTTCGCAACCGGGCCTCGCTCCGTTCGGTGTTCGGTGCATTGGAAGGCGGGCTGCCCGTCGTTGCATCTATGACAACTCGGATAACGGGCACTACGTCAAAAGAAACAACTCGGTGCTAAATGACACCGGCATTTCGCAAGTCTTCTCGTTCTTCTTCTGAGACACCGAGTTCATCCAGGACTTGGGCGGTGTGCTCTCCAAGCGCCGCAGCATTCGATCGGACTCGCGTCGGCGTTCGAGAAAATTTGGCGGCGGGCCCGGTGATTGGAACATCTCGAAGGGGCCCATCGTCGTCCGGCACGCGCTGAAGCATGTCGCGTTCTTGGACGTGCGGGTCCTGGGCGGCAGCGGCGTACGTGCGGACTTCCGCTGCGGGGATCCCTGTTTCTGCAAATGTGGCGAGTACTGCGGCAACGGTTTGCTTCGCCATCCATGCTCCGACGAGCCCATCGACTTCTTCTCGGCGTGCAATGCGTTCGGGCGTGGTGGCATACCGCGGGTCGTCGGCGAGTTCGGGGTGCTCAAGCACGCGAGCCAGGGTTTTCCAATGGGTGTCGAGCAGGACTCCGGCCATGACGGAGCCGTCGAGACATGGGTACGTGTTCGCGGGGGCTGCGACCCGAAACTGGTTGCCAAGTCGCGGCATGTCGGCCCCCATTGCCGCCAACGTGAGGTAGCCGTTCGACTGAAAGACCAGGCTGTCGAGCAGCGCGACGTCGATGTGTTGCCCTTCACCGGTTGCGTCGCGGTGGCGCAATGCGGCGAGGGCAGAGAGGGCGCCGTGCAGGCCGCCGAGATCATCGGCAAGAAAGGTTGGCGATTTAACAGGCTCGCCGTCCGGTGACCCATTGAGCGAAAGGAAGCCGCTCTCCGCCTGGGCGAGGGGGTCGTACCCAACGCGTCCCGAACTCGGTCCGAATTGGCCGTAACCACTGATGGACACGTAGACCGTGCTCGGCCGTCGCGCTTTGACGTCTTCGTACCCAACGCCCCAACTCGTCATCGTGCCGGGTCTGAAGTTTTCGATCACGACGTCGACTTGTTCGGCGAGTTTGAGGAAGAGTTCGCGTCCTTGGGGAGCGCGCAAGTCGAGGCTCATGTTGCGCTTGTTTCGGTTGACCGACGCGTGCATGAACGATTGTGGGGGTTCGGTGCCGGGTAGGTGTGGGGGCAGGCGACGCGCGACGTCACCTTGGGGATGCTCGACCTTGATGACGTCGGCCCCCATGTCGGCAAGAAGGCACGCACACATGGGCCCGGCCCATGTTGTCGTCGCTTCGAGGACCCGCAACCCGGAGAGCGGCCCTGGCAAATCCGTGCGCGCATCACTGAAAAACGCAGTCTTATCCACGACGAAAATGCTCCGTCTCCGGGCAGTACGAGACGCAGCGCGGCGGGTGATAGAGAGACACGCTCTATTCGCCCGCGACCGTCATCGACGCGATGCGCACCGCGGGTGCCGCGACCGAGCCCATCCAGAGTAGTTCGCTTCCGATCGCATCGATCTCTTCGAGCATCTTGCCGAAGTGACCGGCGATCGTAATTTCTTCGACCGGATAGGCGATCTCCCCGCCTTCGATCCAAAGTCCTGCTGCCCCGCGCGAGTAGTCGCCGGTCACCGGGTTGAACCCCATGCCGAGGAGCTCGGTCACGAGCAGCCCACGGTCGGTACGCGCGATGATGTCGTCAAGGCTTTCGTTGCCCGGTTCGAGCCACAAGTTTGTGGTGCCAACACCGGGCGGGCTGCCCGCGCCGCGCGAAGCATTGCCCGTAGATGGGAAGCCGAGCTTGCGGCCAGAGTAACTATCGAGCAGCCAGGTGTTGAGCTTGCCGTTTTCGACCAACACGTTGCGCCGGGTGGGCAGGCCTTCGCCGTCGAATGGTTTGCTTCCGAGGCCTCCGGGGAGGCGGCCGTCGTCGATAATCGTGACGGAAGGGGCGGCGATTACTTTGCCGAGTTTGTCGCAGAGAAACGAGGACTCTCGGTAAACCGAGTATCCACTGACGAGGGCGGCAAGTTGTCGGATTAGCCCTGCGGCCAACATGCTTTCGAAGATGACCGGAACAACAGTGGTGCTGACTTGGCGGGCATTCAAACGACGCACCGCGCGTTCGGCTGCGAGGGATCCGACCTGTTCCGGGGAATCGAGTTCTGCGAGTTTTCGCGCCGCAGTCATCCAATAGTCGCGCTGCATGTTCTCGCCTGAGCCCGCGATGGGTTCACTGAACAGAGAATGGGATGCGGATTCGTACTGGCCCACGAACCCGTTCGAGTTGCCGTAGGCGATGGTTGAGAAATCGGAGCCGACTTGGCTTCCTTCTGAATTGGTGATGCGCTCATCGTAAGCCCGGGCGGCGCGTTCGGCAGCACGCGCATCGTCGATCCTGACATCGACCTGGGTGTCGCGGTCGCTTGGCTCGACGAGATTCAGGTCGGGAAGATCGGTCGCGAATCCGTCTTCGGGAAGTCCGGCGGCGGGGTCCGCTTCGGTCGCGCGGGCCAGGGCGACCGTTTCTCGTGCCATCTGTTCGATGGCCGGAGTCGCAAGATCACTGGTTGAAGTCACCGCGGTTTTTATGCCGCCTTCGCCTTGCATCAAGACGCGGATCCCCAGAACTTGCTCTTGGGCCTGCTTGACGAATTCGACGGTCTCGTCGCGCACGCGGGCCTCGAGAGAGCGTCCGCGTACCAGCACGATGTCGGCGCTGTCGGCACCCGCTCGAAGGGTGTTGTCCAAGGCTTGTTCAACAATCGACTCGCTCGACCGCGTTGCAACTTCGTTTGAAGCGCTCATCCCTGGGTACCCCCAACCGTAATTTGATCGAGGCGAATGGTGGGCAAGCCAACTCCCACAGGCACACTCTGGCCATCCTTGCCGCAGGTACCGACGCCTTGGTCGAGTTCGAGGTCGTTCCCAATGCGGCTGACCCGCGTGAGCACGTCCGGACCATTCCCGATCAGGGTTGCACCCTTCACGGGTGCACCGACGCGCCCGTTTTCGATCTTGTATGCCTCGCTGACACTGAAGACGAACTTGCCGCTCGTGATGTCGACTTGGCCGCCACCAAACGACACTGCGTAGATGCCGTTGTCGACGGAGCTCAGCACGTCTGCGGGGTCTTCTTCCCCGGCAAGCATGAAGGTGTTGGTCATGCGCGGCATGGGGAGGTCGGCGTAGCTCTCACGGCGGCCGTTCCCGGTGGGTTGGGTGCCCATGAGGCGCGCGTTCAGGCGGTCGGTCATGTAGCCGACCAGGATGCCGTTATCGATCAGCACGTTCTTTTTCGAAGGCGTGCCTTCGTCGTCCACGTTGATGGAGCCGCGTCGGTGGGCGAGGGTGCCGTCGTCAACGACCGTGACCCCTTCGCTTGCGACGCGCTTGCCGAGCATCTCGGAAAACGCGCTCGTGCCTTTGCGGTTGAAGTCGCCCTCGAGCCCGTGGCCGATGGCTTCGTGAAGCAAGATGCCGGGCCAGCCTGGGCCGAGCACCACATTCATTGCGCCGGCCGGGCAATCTTCTGCGCCAAGGTTGAGAATCGCGACGCGTGCGGCTTCGTCGACCAGCGGCTTCCACATGTCAGGGGATGTGAGCTTCTCGAATTCGTATCGCCCCCCCATGCCCTGGTATCCCATCTCGCGGGTGCCGAGCTTTGCGTCTTCGACAAGCAGCTGGATGTTGAGTCGAACAAGAGGCTGAACGTCGCCTACCAATTGACCGTCGCTATTCGCAATCAAAATGCTGCGGTATTGCGTAATGACGCTCGCGCTGACTTGCTTGATGCGCGGGTCGATGGCGCGGGCATAAATGTCCATCTGTGAAATCAGATCAATCTTCTGCTCGACCGCGACGTCGGTGGGTGACATGGCGACGGGGTAGAGATTCGAAACGGCGGCGTTCCCCCGGCCGACCGCGACTGTGCCTTGCTTGGCGCTGCTCTGCGAAATCGATCGTGCGGTGTTGGCGGCGAGCTGCATGCTCGCTGGGTTGATCTCGTCCGAATGGGCGTAGCCCTGGCGCTCCCCGCAGACCGCGCGCACCCCGACCCCTTGTTCGAGGTGTCGGGTGCCGCTTTTGACAATGCCTTCTTCGATCGCGACCGAGTCCTGTGTCGAGTACTCGAAGTATAGGTCCGCGTAATCGACCTCTCGTTCGAGCGTCGTATCGAGGATGCCACTGAGTAGCGATTCGTCTAGTTCGTAGCGGTCTTGAAAAAATGTCAGTGCGGAGTCGTTGTCCTGCTCGGCCATGCTGGGTTCCTTGATCGTTATTGCGAAGCTAGCGCGCCTCGTCAGTCATTCGTGGGGCATTCGCGCTTGGCAGATGATGATTACGTCGCCGGCTCGGCACCGATGTGCGTTGCAATGTCCTGAAGGCTTTCGAGAACGTCGGGGTCAAGGCTCCGCATACCGACTCGCTCGGCTGCCGAGCGGTCTTTTTCGGGGTGGTCACCCACGAAGAGCGTTGCACTCGCTTCAGTGCCCAGCGCGAGCAGGGCGGCTTTGAAGATGCCGGGGTCGGGTTTCTCAAACCCGCATACAGCCGGGGTGATCACGATGTCAAGAAAATCAGCGACTTCAAGCGCTTGCAGGATAACGGGCAAGCGTTGGTCGAAGTTTGAAACGACGCCTGTCGCGATGCCGCGCCGCTTGAGTTCTCGGAGGCCATCTACCGCACCGGTTCGTAGCTTCCATGCGCCGGCTTCCTTGTACGAGTCGAAGAGGCTGTCGTAGAACGCCTTGGGGTCGGGAAACACGACAGTGCTGTCTGCCGCCAAAAATGTGCTCCGCACGACCTTCCGCCACCAGTCTTGTTCCAGTTGCGCTGCACGGGAGGCGTCGCAATCTGGAAAGACCCGGGGCGGAGCGTTGGCCACGATGCGGTTGAACGCATCATCGAGTCGCCACGCCGGGAGAGAGACACCGTGCGCCTCTGCCGCGCGTCCGTAAACCGTCCCGACGCTCTCGGCTGTGTCGAAGAGTGTTCCCGTGGCGTCGAAGAGTACCCCATCAATTCGCGGTGCACGCGGGGGAGACGTCACTTACGCATCCCTCGGTGAGGTGGATACGCGCTCGCGCCTCAAGCCTGTGTCTTTCGAGCAGAGGCGATGAAGGTCGAAGGGAGATCTCGCGCCTTGGTCGCCGGGGGATCCACTTGGATCGCAATGTCCGTCATGCCGAGCGCTTCGAGCCAGCCACGTACCTGATCGAGTTCAAAGCCCAGCGATTCAACGCCGAGTTCATTGCGCATCCAGTCAAGGTCATGACGGACAAAGTCGACCAACATGATCGAACCGCCCGGACGAACAATGCGGTGCATTTCTGCAAGCGCGGTTGCGGGCTCCGCCAAATATTGAAGCACCATATGGGCGAAGGCGGCGTCCACTTCGGCATCCTCCAAGGGGAGGTCATGGGCATCGCCCACGCGAAACTCGACGCGACTCGACGAAGCCAATTCGTCGTCCGCGAGGTTTTCGCGCGCGGCATCGAGCATGCGATTTGAACCGTCGATTCCGATCACGCTGACACCGAGTCGCGCGAGTTCGATCGCAAGAATGCCGGTGCCCGTTCCAATGTCGGCGATGCGCTGGTTGGGGTCGACGAGGCGATTGATCGCGCGCGCTCGGGCATGGTCGTCGTTGAAGACCTTGCGGATCGCGTCCCATTCCGGACCTACGATGTCAAAGAAACCACGCGACGACTGTCCGCGTGCCGCGACGACCCGGGCAAGCGCCGCGTCATCGCGTTCAGAAGTCGAATCGCCTTTGAGGTTATCGCGCACCAACTTCCAGGCGTCTTGCCACCAGGGTTCGGTGGGCGGACACATCCGGTACGAGACGAAGGTGCGGTCGCGGCGGTCGAGGACCAGGCCGGCTTCGCGCAAAATCGCGAGATGACGCGAAACACGTGACTGCGCCATCCCCAGCACTTCCATCAGCTCCTGAACGACAAGTTGTTCGTTTTCGAGAAGACGCAGGATGCGGAGCCGAGTTGGATCGGAGAGAGTCTTGAAGACTTTTTGGAGTTCGTCCGCGGTGGCCGGCATGGTCGGGAAGTCTAACCTCGATTTTGCAGACAGCCGCGTCGAATCAACGATGCGGAGTTTGTGGCTCGTTACCGAATGACTGGGGCTTCGAGCGTGCCGCCGATATGTATTTTGGCAGTGCCATCGGGGCCAACTTGCGCACCCAGCGCTTCGATTGTGGGCTGAAGGGGAGGCAGGATGTCGCTGAAAGTCAGGTCGAAATTGATGCTGCGATCGGCCGCCGCGACACCGTTGGTGATGTGACCCTTCATGTTCGCATTGAACATGGGACCGAGCAGCTCGAATGCCGCAACTTCTGCAAAGTACTCACCGCCTAGCACCACTTCACCGTGCACCGTGTCGTAAACGATCTCGGCCGGTAGGGCTTCCGTACTGAGATCCCCATCCGTCAGGTCGAATGAAAACGGACCGTCATAGTGGTCGTCTACGGTTTCGATCGAAGCTTCGGCGGACATTGTTCCGGTGAGTTTGAAGGGCAGCGCATGTTCAAAGAAGGCGATGTCGGTCAAGATGGCGTTTTGGATCGTTGCATCGATGCTCGGGTTGTCACTCGGTGAAACCTTGCCTTTGGCATTCCCGAGAGGGGATTCGATCTCGAAAAACAGGGTGGGTTCGAGCATGAACCAGCTGAGTGACCAAGCGGGACCAAAGCGCAGTGCGTCCAGGGCGTAGGTATCCCCAGTCTGGGTCGCGAGGTCGATGTCGCTGAAGCGGAACCCTGGGCCGTTGAGCCCGACCGTAAAACCGGAATCCGCCGCTTCAATTTCAACGCCGAGTGACTCACCCACAGAGGCCGCCGCCCGATTGGTGAGGTGGTGATACGGAAACCCGATCACGATGAAAAACAACGTCAGTGCAATCGCGGCGAATGGAATGCCGAGGCCTCTCAGCTTTCGTGGAAGCCGTGCAGTGAGAATCGATTTAGTGTCGGCCATAGTTGCTTGGCGGTTCCGGGCTGAGTGAATCAGCGGTTCTGGTGAGTGGCGCTTCTGATAGGTAGCAGAACGACGTCGTGTGATCCCAATACGATAGTCGGGTGATCCTGAGCAGAGAGTCTGGTGATCCGAATGGAAATTCGGGGTGAACTTAAAGGATGTCGAAGGTTGATACGTTGAAAGTCACGTCGAGCAAGTTGCTGCGGTCCGAGCGCTTCTTGATTCGCAGGCTCTTGACGGTGAGGAGTTGGTCGGACGATTCGATTGCGGTGAGGTAACTCACGGTGTCCTTGAGCGACACGCTCTTGAGTCGAACCTCGACGCGGGTCTCTTTGTATTTTTCATCGTCTTGGGCTTTGCGTTCTTCCATGGAGTTCACTTGCACAGAAGACGCGGCCGCGAGGGACTCGAGCAAGGTCAGGAGATTGCGCTTTTCGTGATTTGCACGGATGCGTTCTTCAACTTTGCTCAAACTCGTATTCACGATGTCATACTGACGACGGAGCCGATTCATGGCGAGTAGTTCTTGTTCTGCGGCGTCGACGCGGGAGGCGACCGTAGTCGAAAGGCCGATGATGGGTTGCACGATGCCAACGAACAGAAGCGAAAGGATCGTCAGCCCGCCCGCTACACCCACGAGCATTTGCTCACGGGTTGAAATACCTGACCAAGCGTCTATCAAGCGTTGCAACAGTGCATTCACAATGACTCACCGTCGGCTGAGATATTGAGTGTCAAATCGAACGTCTTTCCTTCTCCGCGTGATTTTACCTTTGCCACTTCAGCATTGCCGAACGGCGGCGACTTGGTGAGTAAACCCTTGAGGCGATCCGCGGACTGGTACGAGTCGCCAACGACTTTGATCTTGACCACCCGTCGGTCGATGTTGAGATCTTCGAACTGCACTTGAACGTCTTTTGGGATGCGCTGGGAAAGTTCGGTCAAAAGATCGACCGCAGAGAGATCGGTTCCGTAGATGCCGAGAAAATCGGCGCGGTCCTGGGCGTTGCGCAGGGCGGTGCCTAACGCGGGAACAGGGCTTTCCGGGTTTTCGCCTGGGATGACTTCGGAGTAGAGCGCGCGAGTTCTGTCTTCGAGGGTGCTTGCGCGGCTTGATTCAAGGGCGAGGGAGACGCCGAACGAAAGCAGTGCGAAACCGGCGGCGACCGCTGCAAGAATTAGTGTTGGGCGTATGTCCTCGGAAATTATCTGAAGGAAGTTCGTGCGGTAGGCAAGCTCGTTCTGCCGAAAGTCGATACTGGTGATCGGGCGTGCCGAGCCACGTACCGCGAGCGCGATGGCATGTGCGTAGATTGCGACATCGATCTCTTCAAAATCTTCGTTCACATCGTCATCACTCTGGTTCTCGTCGACACCTGTGATGAGCGCCTTAAAATCGCCGTCGATCGGATCGCCGAGTGGATGGACCCCGATGCCGGTCTGTTCGGAGATCGCTTCGGTGATGCCTCTGAGTTTCGACGTCCCACCCATGACCGTGAGCTCGCTCACTTCGGAGGATTCAACTTCTCCGTCTTCATTAGGCGTGGAAATCGACGCGATGTCACTCTGGCTCGATTCGAGCATGCGGACAATTTCGCGACAAATTCGTGCGATCACGGCCTTTGCCTTGGGGAGCGTTTCTCCGTTTGCATCTACAGCACCGTCGGTGCACTTGATGCGCTCGGCTTCGTCGAGCGAACAACCGTGGGCCTCGGCGATGGCCTTGGTGATCGCCAGGCCGGCCACAGGAACAGTGCGCGCTGTAATGGCATGGCCATCGACCACGAGGCATAGCGTTGTGTTCTTGTGGCCCAGGTCGACGAGCAGGCGGTTCCCAGACAGCTCGAACACGCTGGTGAGATTGCCGAGGACCATGCCCTCGGCTTCCAGAATACGCGGGTCTATGCCCGCGGCCTGAAAAGTTGACAGAGCGTGCTCTACTTCAGTCTTGCGCGTAAGCGCAGCCAAGACTTCGCAGTGTCCCGCAGCATAGGTGTTCCGCTGCATCATGGTCCAGTCGATCACGACATCGTCGAGTTCGAAGGGCACTTCTCCCTCGACTGCGAACGGGACCGCTGCGGTGAGCTTCTTTTTGTCTTTGAATGGAAACTCGAGCCGGCGCAGGGAAACCCGATCGCCGCAGATCGAGGAAATGACCTGGTCAGTCTGCAACTTTTCGGTGTTGACGAATCGCTGGAGTGCTTCGCCCAAGTCTTCGGGCGGCTCGTCTGTGTTTGTACCATCGCCGGCGTTGTCGCCAATGCCGCTGTTCGCATGCGCGCGTGCTCGACCCGATTGAGGGCCGCGCATGTTCAGCAATACTTCGAACGCTTTGATGGTGTGGGAGCCGGTGTCGAGGCCCAATATGCTTTTCATGAACGGCATCCCGTGAAACGCTTCGTCATTGCATCCGCCAGTATAGTAGAAAGGGAGCGGATTTCCCCGTTTGGGTCATATTGAGCACCGCTTCGACCGTGCGTTCGATGTCCCCAAAGATCACTTGGGAGATCACAGTATAGACCCAAGACTTCGCGGGTAACTTCACGGGGGGATAGATCTCTCCGGACAAGTTGGCCTCGGCGAGGGTCAGACAGCGATCGGGATCTGTTGCGATGCTGTCGCAGAAGTACGCACCTCTTTTACGTGCATCGAGAATTTCGAGAATTTGGTCTTCCTGTAGTTGACGGCGATCCCCACCGTCTCCTTGATAGATACTTCCAAGGACATGCCCCGGCGCAGTGTTGATATTGACTCCCTCGGCTGAGAAGAGGGGATACACCGTCAAATAGGGCGCCAATGTTCTCACCAGGTTGTGATCGAACCCTTCGACGAGTCCGAGCTCTTGAACACTCAGAAGAGGCCTGTTGGCCGGCAGGTAAGGGGGATCTTGGGCGAGGTAGTAGTCGTCTTCATCACCGCCGTCGACCCGGACCCGATCGTGGTCGAGGTAATCGAGGAGGCTTTTCGCAAGCTCTCGGGGCGCGTAATCCTTTTCGTCGGCAGAGCCGTCCATATTCTCGATCACGCGATCAAAAAAGTCAGTCAGGAATTCTTCGGCGTCCGGGATCGGCAGTCCTTCGTCTTCGTCGGGTATTCTTGGACCTTTCTTGTTGAGCTGGTTCTTCTGCTGTTGTTGCTGCGGCTTCTTGTCATTTTGTTCAGTCTCGTCGAGAGTCGTGAGTATGAGCCCCGCAATTTCGGACCCGAGCTGATCTAGGGCTTCGGCCTTTTCGAGATCGAGGATCCCGTGGGCCTGTTCCGCGGTCGAATATTTCACAAGAGAATTGATGTTGAGGCGAGAACTGTTGTCGAAGATGCTCACGTGGAGGAACGCGCCCTCCGGCGTTTCAATGTCGTAGTCCGCGATGCGGTTAATGAGGTCGTGCTCGGTATTGCCGAATGTCTCGGTTTCGTCGCCGCGTTGATGCGCGACATCGATCTTGCGCCGCAGTTGCTCGTGTAGGACTGCGCGGGCAATGTGGACCCCGGATTTCGCAAGCGCTTCTGCAACCGCAACGTTGTCACGGTTGCGAACGATCACGCTGTCGATGACCGCGCGGCTCACAAACGTGGTGACGGCCGCGGTTAGGGCCAGCGCCAAAATGAGCACCATGGGCAGGACGACTCCGCGCTCTTGTCTATTCGGGTTTGCCCCGTTCATTACGATTCGTCCCCGTCATCTTCGTCGTCGTCCTCGTCCTCGTCCTCTTCGTCGTCCTCCTCGTCCTCCTCGTCGTCATCCTCGTCAGGGTCCTCCTCGTCGTCGATTGGGGTTTTCTCCACGTTGTCGATTTCTTCGAGGAAGCTCCAGTCGAGGGGCCGAAGCGGCAACATCACGGTTTTCGCGAAGGTCTTACGGTCTCCGTCTTCTTCTTCGTCTTCTTCGTCGCGCTCGATCGGGATTTCGAAGTCTTCATCGAGTTCTGCCGCGATGATTTCGTCGGTGGTCAGCATGCTGATTTCGAGTTTTACACCGAGGGGCAGGGCGAGGCTCCCGCGCTTACGAATCGAACTCCACTTGGAATCTATGCCCCCACTCTGATTGATGACGCGAATTTTGAAAGATGCGATGTCTTCGCCGATCACGTCGGTGTTCGGGGCATCCGCTTGCGGAAAGCTCGGGTCGTAAGCAAGTGGCATGTGGGTGCTTCGGTATCTCATGAGTTGATAACCAGGACGATCTTCTTGGGGCTCGACGTAGTAGGCCACGACCGCGAGATCGGAGGAGTGCCCGTCGATGTCTTGGGGGACGTAGTTGCGGGTGACGAACTTGATTGCGTTTGAGCTGTCGCTCGCGAGGCCCTCGTCGAGAAAATCCTGGATGGTCAAAAATATCCAAGGCGTGCTCTCAGGCGTACCGTTTGTGATTCTCGGAGAGATGAAGTACGTGCCAGCGATGTCGCGGCTCATCCGGTCGAGCAGGGCGACGGCTTGGCGTTGAGACCGCAGGCGCTCGCGCGCGTTCTGCGTCGCTGAGCCCAAATTGATTTGAAAAGCGACGGCGATCGAAATGACGATCGACGTGAGTAACACCGCGCCCATCACTTCGATCATGCTGAAACCCATGCGACGCGTGTGCGCGGCCGCTTTGGGTGCGTTCTGCGGGTGCTGGGGGTGCCGGGTGCTCGGGGTGTAGGGCGCGACGGCGGTCATTGGGCACCCCGGAGCAGCTGAGCCTGAATGTCTTGCGGGATGTCGCCGTTTGTCAAAGCGTCCGACCCCACGCCCTCGTCCGGAGGCGCTTGGCCAGCTTCCAGCTCGTTTTGGATCCATCCCTGTTGGTCATAGAAGAAGGCTGTGCGCGTCACGGACAATTGATCGCCGCGCTCAGGCCATTGAACGGTGATATGAACCTCGCGCAAATATCCAAGCAGCAGATTCGACTCGCGAAAAGGAGCGAACGCGCCCTTCGATTCCTTGCCCAGGAACTCGAGCAAGCCAGTTCCATCCCCTTGGCGTTCTTTGCCCTGGTGGATCTCAGAGAGGTCGATGATTTCGAGGGTCACCTCGAAGTAACTGTCTTGCCAGGTGACGAGTTTCGGTTCGATGAGCTGTCCCGTTTCGATGCTGATCTCAACGTCGATCAGGGTTTGATCCGCGATGAGCGAAGCTTCGATGCGATGTTGGCTTTGGCCAATGCCCTGCATGGCCTGGATCGCTGCGGTCGCGAGCACCATGTACGAGATGCCGAGAATCGCGACAGCACCCAGCACTTCGAGCAAGGTAAAACCGTCATGCCGGTTCGTCCGCAGTCGTCTACTCATGAGCTGACTCGTGGCGAATGCGGACGGAGTCCAGGATCGGCAAGATGTCGAGAGTGGTCGCAAAACCATCCGGATCGGTGATCACGATCTGAGACCTGTCGGTCGTGCCGTCGTGTTCAAAGACGACCGCCACATCGCCCGCGTCGAGCCATCCGTCGGACGTATCCACGCCATCAAAATAAAACGGCTCGGCGAGATAGCTCCGGTTACCGAATTGACCGGGGATCGGCTCGTAAGCCAGTCCCGTAACGGGAGGCTTGAACACGTCGCTGTCTTGTCGCTGCCAGATAGATCGCTGCTGAGCGGCAAAGCTGTCGTAGTCGTCGTCATCGCCCGATTCGCGAACGTACCACTCGACTCGGTAGGAGCCGTCGTCCACGTTGAGTAGGACGCGGTGGATCTTGCCTGTCATGACCGCGTTTTGTCGGGCGAGTTCTAGATGCGAAGCGACGTTGAGGGCTTGATCGTGTCGGCCCGAGCTTCCCGAAAGTCGAAGATTGGGAAAGACCATCGCCGAAATGAACCCGATGATCAGCACCACGGCGAGGATTTCGATCAAAGTGAAGCCGGCGCGTGAAGTCTGCGCATTGGAATGCGTCGTGGGATGCGCAGTGGGATGCGCACTCAAATGCGCACTTAAACGCGGGCTTAGATGCGCGCTTAGATGCGCGCTTAGATGCGCGCTTAGATGCGCGCTTAGATGATAGACGGCCGCAGGGCGGTTCGATGTGCGGCACTTCCCCATTTCGCTAAGACCCGGTGCCGGTCCTGTCGTCCCAATTTTTGATGTCATCTTCGTTGCCTGCCACGCCGTCCGGTCCCGCCGAAGAAATGTCGACGCTGTGTTGGTTCTTCGTGCCCGGGTTCACGTAGACATACTGGTTCTCCCACGGGTCTTTCAGAACGTCGAATTGTTTGAGGTAGCCGCCCTTCGGAAAGTTCTTCGCGTCGGTTGGTTTGTTGATCAGGCCTTCGAGGCTCGGTGGGTACTTGAAGTTGTCCATGCGGTAGAACTCAAGGGCGCTTTCGATCTGCTTCATCTTTGCCCCGGCTGCAGAGACACGTGCTTTGTCGACCTGCGCAAATACCTGAACGCCGACAAGACCCATCAAGAGCCCCATGATCAGAACCACGGCCATGATCTCGATCAGCGTGAAGCCGTTCTTCCGATGGCGGCGCTTCGTGGGCGTCTGCTCGGGGACGAAAAGTGGTTGGGCTAGGACGGGGTTCGACATGGGATGTTCCTTTTGTTTTCTTGTTCTTCGCCTGATCTTTGTCTGATCTTGATAGCGGTCGCCTTCGCGACCGCTACAAAATGTGGTCGCAGAGACGGTGCCGCGCGTGGGCCTAGTTCATCGAATTTGTAATTTCGAGCAGCGGCATGAGGGTCGCCAGGATGATGACCAGCACAATTCCAACCATGAGTAGAATCAGAAACGGCTCTAGGAGTGACGTCAGCTTTGATATTGAGTTTTCAACTTGCTCGTCATAGTTGTTCGCGACCCGGGTAAGCATCGTGTCGACCTCGCCGCCGCGTTCGCCAACTTCGATCATGGTGATGACCATCGGGGGGAACTGCCCGCTCGATCGAAGCGGGGCGGCCAGCGTCGTGCCTTCGATCACGCTGGTGCGCGCTCCACGGATCGCGTCTCCAATGACCACATTGCGCGCGACGTGTTGCGAAATTTCGAGCGATTGGACGATGCCGACGCCGCTCGACAACAGGGTAGACAGCGTGCGACTGAATCGTGCGATCGCGACGAGGCGCACGATGCGACCAATCACCGGGATTCGCAGGGAGACCCGATCGTAAATCGCGCGACCCCGTTCCGTTGCGATCACGGATCGAAATAGCAGCAGGAAGGCGCCAAACATGATGATAATCGCCCACCACCAGTTCCGCGTGAAGTCCGAAATCGCGATGATCCAAACCGTGTAGAAGGGGAGCTCTTGATCGAGGGACAAGAGCAGGCCGGTGATCTGCGGAAGGACGACCGTGACCAGCGCCATCACCACGCCGCCAGCAAACAACAACATGACCGCCGGGTAAATCAAGATCGAGGAAACTTTGTTCGCGAGGGTGACCTGACTTTCGAGGTAGTCGGCCACGCGCTCAAGAACGACAGCCAGGGCACCACCGGCTTCGCCGGCACGCACCATGCTGACGTACAACGTGTCGAACTGGCCGGTCGACTGCAGCGCATCGCCAAGTGACGCGCCTTCGTTCACGCGGTTGCGCACCTTGCCGAGCAGCGAACGCATGCCGGCGTGTTCACACTGTTCGACCAGTGCCGTTAATGCTTCGACGAGAGGGATGCCTGCCGAAACCAATGTCGAAAGTTGTCGCGTGGCAAGCGCGCGTTCGAGCGCCGGGATGCGACGTAGAAAACTGAGATCGATCTCTAACCCGGCCCCCGCTTTGCGTGGACCGATGTCGTCGATGTCCTTGGTTTGGACGATCTCGGTGAGGAAGATCCCTTCGCCGCGAAGCCGCACGCGAGCGACACTCAAGCTTTCCGCATTGAAAGAGCCCTTGGTGGCTCGTCCCGCGTTGTTCATTCCTTTGTATTCGAAAATCGGCACGCTGGCGGTTCTTCCCGTAGGTTTCGATGGTGATCTTGGTTGCGCCGTTGTCCTAGTATTCGGATTGGTGCGCGGCGGAGTCGTTGCTTTCCGGACCGCGCTTAGATCTGGCCGGCGGATTCCTCTTCTTCGGTGGCACGCAACACTTCGGCAATCGACGAGATCCCGCTCAGCACCTTGCGGGCACCGTCCTGTCGCAGGGTTCCCATGCCTTTGGACACCGCCGCCTTCTTAATCGTTTTCGAGTCGATGCTTCCCGACACCATGGAACGTATTTGTTCGTCGACGAGCATCATTTCAAAGATGCCGACGCGACCGTGGTAACCGGTCTGTTTGCATGCATGACAACCCACGGCGCGATAAATGGTGATCGGCTCTTCGGTGGGTTCAAGCCCGATCTCGCGAAGCTCGTGTTCTGGTGCAGAATACGCCTCGCGGCACTCGAGGCAAAGCAAGCGAACCAAGCGCTGTGCAAGCACGGCGACGAGAGAGGAACCCACTAGAAAGGGTTCGATGCCCATGTCGACAAGACGTGTAATCGCACTCGGGGCGTCGTTGGTGTGGAGTGTCGAAAGCACCAGGTGGCCGGTGAGAGAAGCTTGGATCGCAATTTCCGCAGTCTCTTTGTCGCGGATCTCGCCAACGAGCACGACGTTCGGATCCTGACGCAGAATCGATCGCAAGCCCGCTGCGAACGTCAGGTCGATCTTGGCGTTGACTTCGATCTGACCCACACCCGGCTGTTGAATTTCAACCGGATCCTCGATCGTCATGATGTTTTTGGCGGTGTCATTGATGCTTGCAAGCGCCGCGTGCAGGGTGGTCGTCTTGCCACTACCCGTAGGTCCCGTGACGAGGAAAATGCCATTGGGACGCCTCATGATGCGCGCAAGAACGCCGAGCTGTGTCGTTGAAAAGCCCACTTTTTCGAGATCGACGAGCTCTTGAGAGTCGGGGAGCAAACGCAGCACGAGTCGCTCGCCGTATTGAATTGGAAGGGTCGACAGACGCACGTCGTAGTCGCGGCCGGCGATCTTGAGCCGAATGCGACCGTCCTGAGGGAGGCGTTTTTCGGCGATGTCGAGCTTGCCCATGATCTTGATACGCGACGCGATGCTGGCCTGGAGCGAGCGCGGCAGGGGCTTCATCGGCTCGTACAGAACGTCATCGATGCGGAAGCGTACGCGGATCTCCCGTTCGAAGGGCTCGATGTGGATATCGCTTGCACGCTCCTTGACGGCGTGCTGCAGCATCGAGTTCACCAGCCGAATGATGGGGGCGTCGTCGGTGGCTTCGAGCAAGTCCTGCGGTTCGCCACTGATTTCAAGTGCCAGTTCGTCGAGGTCGTCGGTGGCTTCTTCAGCGAGCTGATCCGTCGTGGATGTGCCGCGATCAAATACGCCGTTGATGGCGGTGAGAATGACGCGATCGCTGGCAAGCTCGAGCATAATTTCTGCGCCGTCGAACAAGATGCGCAGGTCGTCGAGGGGAGCCATTGCCAACGGGTCCGACGCCACGACGACAACGGTGCCGAGGTCAGGGTCCCCGCCGATGGGGAGCATTCGGTGCTGCTTCGCGTAACTGATCGGGATCTTCAGCGCGTACTCGTCGTCGATCTCTTCAATCGTGAGCGTGCTGCGAAGAGGGAGGTCGAGTTGTCGCGCGAGTGCGCCCAGCACTTCATCTACATTGAGCATGCCTTGGTCGACGAGGATGTCGGCAAGTCGCTCTCGGCTCTCGGCTTGACGCTTGCGCGCGCGCTCAAGCTGTCCGGGCTCAAGCCGCGTGGTGCGCAACAAGATCTCGCCAAGTTCTAGGGATTCGCTCATAAGGGACTTCTTCGCTTACGGTAACGAGTTTTCGAACGACTCGGGTTCGACGAACTCTTCCGGTTCCAGTTCTACAATGTACGGGTCGAGTTTCATGCTTCGCTTGAAGACCACTTGCGCGCTCTCGGCTTGGCCAAGTGAGTCGAACGGACCGACATGGATCTCGCTCACGATTCCGTTTTCACCCAGGCTCGAAACCAAGCTCGCGTCGTAGCCAAGGTCGTTGATTTCGGTCACGGTTTGCGCGGCTCGGTCATCGTTGGCGAGTACGGCGCGGACCATGAAACGCGGGCCGGTAATTTCGATCTCGCGCAGTCGCTCGAGTTCAATGCGATCGCTGGTGCGTTTGTTCTCGATCTCGTTGAGACGCTCGATTGGATATCGCAGGGTTTGGTCTAGGAGATGTTCGTCGACTTGGCTGTGCGGAGAGACTTCTCCANNNNGTCGTTGCCGTGGTGGACTTGAAGAGCCAGCCGAGCACGGGGATATCGCCCAGGAACGGAACCTTGGCTTCTTTGGTGCTATCGACTTCTTGGATCAGACCACCGATGACGACAGTATGGCCGTTGGCCACGACCACGGTGTTTTCAACGTGCCGATTGCTCAGTGCGACACCGACATCGCTGGAGCTGCCAGTGCCCGCCACAATGACCGAAAGGGCATCATTGACTTCGGTGATCTCCTGAAAGATTTCGAGGCGTACCGTGTCGCCGTCGCTGATCTGCGGTGTCACGCGCAGGGTCACACCGATGTCTTTGCGCTCGACGTTCACCGAACTCGACAGGCCGTTGTCTGTGGCGCCCGCCGCAGAAGAAACGCGACTCGTGACGATCGGGATGTTGTCACCAATGCGGATCTCGGCTTGTTCATTGTCTGACGTCAGGATGTGCGGCGATGAAAGAATGTTGATCCGGCCGTCCGAGGCTGCGGCTGCCATTTGTGCGTTGAACTGACTGCCGTCTCCGTCGGCCCCATCTTCTCCGAAATTGACGGTTGAACGAGATAAAACCCCGAAAGGTCCCGATAACCCGATGAGGTCCGGGGTGTCGAATTTGTAGGTGATGTCGTTGTTTACCAACGCGTAGCCGAAATTGAAACCAAGGTCAAAGCCATCGGAAATGTCGACTTCCATGATCAACGCTTCGACGAGCACCTGAGGGCGAGCAATGTCGAGTTTTTCGATCACCTGCTGAAGGGTTTCGTACGCTTCCTTGCTCGCTTGGATGACGAGCGAGTTCGTCGCCGGGTCGGCGCTCAAGTTGATTTGACCATCAGCGAGCGGGGTGACGACGGAACGGAGCGCTTGTGGCTTGACGCCGGCGCTGCCCGTACGGCCTGCTCCGCCGGATTGTCCGCGACTCCCGGAGACGAGATCGTTGAGCGTCTTCGCCATTTCCTGGGCGTCGGCGTGCTTCAAGTAATAAACGTGAATCTTGCCCCCACCGATGACGGGCACGTCGAGCTTGTGCACGAGATCTCGGATGTCGCCGATCTGCGTTCGTGATGCCAGCACTAAGAGCGAATTGGTGCGGCTTTCGGTGATGATGCGGACCTCGGCACGTTGCGCGGCTTCGAATCCACCGCCACCACCACTCTTTGGAGCCGCGGCGGCCTTGCGGCGCGACGCACGGTTTTTTCGAGCAGAGGCCGCTGTTTTTTTACCGCCGGACGAGCTCCCGCCGTAGATGTTCATGATCTGGTCGCCGAGGGTATCTGCGTCGGCGTAAATCACTTTGATTACCGCGAGTTCTTGCTTGTGCATCTCGACGTCGAGGGCTTCGAGGATCCCGAGCAGTCTGCGAATATTGCTCTTCGTATCCGTGAGGATGATCGTGTTGGTCGGAGCGTAGACGACGAGTGCCGCGTCCTTCGAGATCAAGGGTTTGAGCGTGGTCGAGATTGCCGTCGCGTCGATATAGTTGAGGGGGATCATCCGGGTGACGTATTGATCGCGGTTCTCACTGTCGCGCCCGTCGCGGACCGTTTCGATATTGGACTCTTTGGCATCGCGCAGCGGCACGACCTTGAAGACACCCGCAGGCCCTGGTATGGCGGTGAAGCCCTTGATCTTGAGCACGGACTCAAATACCGCCCAGGCTTCTTGGACGCTGACGGGCATCGGCGAGATGATCGTCACCTTGCCGCGGACTCGGTCGTCGTAGATGAAATTCTTGCCGCTCAACTTCGAGATGGCGTCGATGATCACCGTGATTTCGGCATCGTTGAAATCGATGCGAACCTTGCCGGTATCGTCATCGACTTCGAGCCGGCCCTCAAAGGTCTGGTTCGAAGCGGCCTCTCGGCTCGCACGTGCCCGCAGCTCCTTTTGGACCGCTTGCTTTCGGAGTCGGTTTCGTTGGGCGTTTGCATCGCTTGGCGCGAACGTCGCGAACATCCCGCTGACGAGAGTGCAGGCGACGAACATCGCCAGGATTCGGCGATGCGCGGTTGCGCTGAGCATGAAATTCATTTGCTTGCTTGGTTCCACGCAGGATCTCCGGCAGGTCAATTCGGGCAGTTCAATTCGGTCAGCAGGGATTGCGAAATTTCGATGGCGCGTGAGCCACCCGGGCCGTTCACTAAACCGGACATGGGTTGGCACTTTGCGAGTTCGCGCAGGACACGTGCAACGGTTCCGGCGCTATTGATGTCGATTCCGTTGAGGCTCGTGATGACGTCGTCGGGAGAAAGGCCGGCGCGTGCGAGCAGGCTGTCGGCGTCAATGTTGCCGACCATCACTCCGTCGATGCCACCGTCTTTGTTCATGGCGGGTTTGAGGTCGCCGCTGAGTTCCTTCGACATCGCGTTTTGAATCTTTTGCTGTTGGTCTTCGGCTGCTCCGTCTGCGGGGGCGGAGACCGGGCTGGCCTTGGCTGTCTTATCGCGCTTCGCTTTCCGGGTGTTGCGTGCTTTGCGGTTACGCATGCGCTTCTCGGCGTTTTTCCCCCGACCGGATTTACGCGCCACCTTGGTCCGTCTGGCGTTCTTGTCGAGCAGCAACTCTTCGATGGTCTCTCGGTTGCGGAGCAGCACCCGGCGGGGTTCGATATCCGTGACTTTGACCCCGTCGAATCCATCGAGGATGTCTCCGAGGCGCACGACTTGGTGCTTTTTCGTCTTGGTGTTGTTGATCACGGCAGACGAAAGAGATGCCGGGATCCCCGCCATGGTGCCCAACAACTCGAGCGGAAGTTTCGTTGCCTGGGCTTCTTCGACCACTTCCTTCACGGGCTCGGGCTCGGGCTCGGGCTTGTCGGATCCATCGAGTCTCGCGCCGAATAGATTCCGGTCCAAAATTGCCTTTTGTTCTCGCCGTTTGGGACGATCGGGTTCCGTGTTCGCGACCGCCTGGAAGGCGGAAACGTAATCGGGCGCAAGTTGACTGTCCGCGAGATGGTTCACCATCGACGCTGCAAAAAAACAGCTCGTGGTGAAGAGGACTATGTTGATTACCCGAATGCCCAAGTGGCCCATGCCGGACTTGCTTCCCTTCTCGACTTTCTACTCTTACGATTCCAGTTTCGAACAGATCTACGGCTGCAACTTCACGAGGCCGGTTCCACAACCGCCTCATGCCCAAGTTGAGCACGAGCCAGCAATAATTCAATAAACGCAATCCGGGTTTTTCGAGTCAGCTGTCGGGGGTGCAACTGACGGTCGGAGCCTGCGATCTGTCGATCATTTTCGCAGGTTCGTCAAAGCCGTGCGATTATAGCCCCGGATTGATCCGGCTCAATTCAAACACACGGAATTTCATAGACCTAATAGCACTCATTCCCACCAAATTGCGTATCGGCCGTTTACTTCACAAGCTTGTGGACTCCGTGTAGATGGGCGGCGTTCATTCGCCCCAACGTCCAGCCTTATGAGAATCGCTCGATTCTGCTTGTGGCCACAGCAGAACCGCGGCTCCGGCTTTCGTCGCGAGCAGGCTTTTATCACTTGTCGCCGTTGACATCAGGGGTCTCGGGGCAAGGTTTTGCCGCGTTGAGGGAAACAGGCGATTTTGAGGGCCGAGAAATCGCACGGAACTAACCGGAATCAAATAGGAAATACAACTTGTAGGCGAGACCAAACCGGGGCCAAAGATGGCCGCGTGAGTCACGTCAGCGGTGAAGGGGAAAGTCATGGCGGCATCAGGCAAGGTGATCGGAATCGATCTTGGAACGACAAATTCAGTCGTCTCGGTGATGGAGGGCGGCCAGCCCACCGTGATCGCAAACGATGAGGGGGGACGCACCACACCATCGGTCGTCGGCTTTGCGGACGACGGCGAACGCCACATAGGCGCTTCAGCGAAGCGCCAGGCGGTCACGAATCCCGAGCGCACGGTCTATTCCGTGAAGCGCTTTATGGGCCGGCGCCTCGACGAAGTCTCTGAAGAAGTGAGCCTCGTGCCGTACAAGATCGCCGAGGGCAGCGACGGTGCGATTTCCGTCGAGATCGACGGTACCCAGTACGCTCCGCCGGAAATTTCGGCCATGATCCTCGGAAAACTAAAGTCGTCCGCAGAGGCGTATCTCGGCGCGGAAGTCACCGAAGCGGTGATCACGGTTCCCGCGTACTTCAACGACGCCCAGCGACAAGCGACCAAGGACGCGGGGCGGATCGCCGGGCTCGACGTGAAGCGAATCATCAACGAACCGACTGCGGCGGCGCTGGCGTACGGACTCGACAAAAAAGAAGACGAGAAGATTGCCGTATTCGACTTTGGTGGCGGCACCTTCGATGTTTCTGTCCTCGAGGTAGGTGAGAACGTCGTCGAAGTGAAGGCAACCAGCGGCGACACGCATCTCGGTGGCGACAACCTCGATCACCGCTTGATCGAATACCTCGCGAGCGAGTTCAAGAAAGACAACGGCATCGACTTGATGAACGACCCGATGGCCGTGCAGCGACTACGCGAAGCCGCAGAGAAGGCTAAGATCGAGCTCTCGACCGCGCAGTCGACGGACATCAATTTGCCGTACATCACGGCTGACGCGTCGGGTCCGAAGCACCTCGTGCTGAAGCTTTCGCGGGCGAAGTTCGAACAGTTGATCGAAGACCTGGTCGAGCGCGCCCTTGAGCCCTGCAAAAAGGCTCTGTCCGACGCCGGTCTGAGCGCAGGCGAGATCGACGAAGTGGTGTTGGTTGGGGGTTCGACCCGCATCCCGCTCGTACAGCAGAAGGTAAAGGATCTCTTCGGGAAAGAGCCCAATCAATCGGTGAATCCGGACGAAGTCGTTGCGATCGGCGCCGCAGTTCAGGGTGGCGTTCTTGCGGGCGATGTGAAGGACGTACTTCTCCTCGACGTCACGCCACTTTCCCTCGGTATCGAAACCCTGGGTAGCGTGATGACGAAGTTGATCGAGCGAAACACCACGATCCCGAGCCGAGCCCAGCAGGTCTTCTCGACGGCCAGCGACTCCCAGCCGCAGGTGGAAATCCGCGTGCTGCAGGGCGAGCGGGATATGGCGACGGACAACCGTGAAGTGGGACGCTTCATTCTCGACGGTTTGCCGACGGCGCCGCGCGGCGTGCCACAGATCGAAGTGACCTTCGACATCGACGCAAACGGGATCCTCTCGGTTTCGGCGCTCGACAAGGCGACGAACAACGAGCAGTCCATTCGCATCGAAAACACCGGTGGTCTTTCGAACGACGAGATCGATCGCATGGTGACCGAAGCCGAGGCCAACGCGGTCGCAGATCAGTCGCGACGCGAAGGCATCGAGAAGAAGAACAATCTCGACTCGATGATCTACCAGGCGGAGAAGACGATCAGCGAAAACGGTGACGCACTCGATGCCGACGAAAAGAAGAACTTGGAAGCGGTGCTTGCCGAAGCCAAGGTCGACCTCGAGACGGGCGACAACGACAAGATCGATGCCGCGCACCAGCGCGTCGAATCGGAACTCCACAAGGTGGCCGAAAAGCTCTACAAGGCGCAGGCGGATGCGGAGCCGGGTGAGGGAGCTCCGCCGGAAGAGGGTGCGACGAACGCACCGGACGACGACGACGTGATCGATGCTGAGTTCACCGAGGAAAAGCAAGACTCATAATCTGTACTCCGCGGCACCTCGTCGGTGTCGCGGAGCATTTTTCCGAAACCGCCCAAATTTGCCCATGTCCGCCGGGAACCCGGTTACGGCTGGGAAGGGATGCGTGTGAGCGACGACAGCGAAAAAGATTTCGACGACGGGCAAGAGTGGAGTGAGGAAAGCGTCGAGAGCGCGGGGGGTGACATCCTGATCGAAGCGGCCAGTGATGACGTCGCCGACTTCGATCTCGTGGATGTGCCCGACGTGCTCCCGGTTCTTCCACTGAAAAATGTAGTGCTCTTTCCCCACATGGTGTCACCGCTGTTGGTGAACACCGTGCGTTCGAAACACTTGATTGATGAAGTCGCTGAGAGCGATACGCGACTCATGGTGTGCAGTGCGGTGAAGCACACCGTTGAGGGAAGCCCCGGGCCAGACGACGTTTACGCGGTTGGCACTGTTCTTCGGATCATCAAGATGATCCGCTTCCCTGACAACTCGTATCGCCTACTCGTTCAAGGCATCGCTCGGGTCGCGATCGATTCGTTTCTTCCGGACGAGGATTTTCTCCGCGGCAATGTGCGCGTGCTCCACGACGTGGGGGACCGTGAATCCGTCGAAACTGCAGCACAGGTTCGAAATGTGAGTCAGCAGTTTGCGTCGCTGGTGAGCGAGAGCCCTCGCTTGTCGGACGAGCTTCACATGCTCGCCGCAAGCCTCGACGACCCGTCGCGGCTTGGAGACCTCGTGACGTCGAACCTCGACCTTGACGTCGCGGGCAAGCAGCAAGTTCTTGAGACCACCAGCATCGAAGATCGTCTCAAGGACGTGCTCGCGGAACTCATGCGTCAGCGCGATGCGATGGAAATCGAGACCGAAATTCGCGACAAGGTGCAGACCGAAATGGGTCGCAGCCAACGCGACTACATGCTGCGCCAGCAACTGGAAGCCATTCGCCGCGAACTCGGCGAAGTGGAAGACGATCAGGCCGAAGCCGACCGCATGCGCGAACGGATCGAGGCGGCGATGATGCCCGAAGAGGCACACAAGCAGGCGATGCGCGAACTCCAGCGCTTGGAGCAAGCACCGCCCGCGGCCGCCGAGCACGGCGTCATTCGGACCTATCTCGAATGGATGACCGATCTGCCGTGGCAGCATCAATCGGAAGACCGACTCGACGTTCGGGCAGCTCGCGCGCTTCTCGACGAAGATCACTACGGCCTCGAAAAGGTGAAGGATCGCATCGTTGAATACATCGCGGTCCTGAGCCTGAAGAAGGACTTAAAGGGGCCGATCCTGTGTTTTGTCGGGCCTCCCGGCACCGGTAAGACTTCGCTTGGCCGCTCCATTGCGCGTGCTCTCGGTCGCGAATTCGGACGCATCTCGCTTGGCGGCGTGCGCGACGAAGCGGAAGTGCGCGGTCATCGTCGCACCTACGTAGGGGCTCTCCCGGGACGCTTTATTCAGTGCCTGCGGAAGGCCAAGACCCGGAACCCCGTCCTCGTGCTCGACGAGATCGACAAAGTCGGCGCAGACACCCGGGGTGATCCGTCATCGGCGCTGCTCGAAGTGCTCGACCCGGAACAGAACAGCGAGTTCAGCGATCACTATCTCGAAGTTCCTTTCGATCTCTCTAGTGTGTTGTTCATCGCCACGGCAAACATAATAGACCCGATCCCGCCGGCGTTGCGCGACCGCATGGAAGTGATCGAACTCCCGGGCTATACGCTCGAAGAGAAGGTCGAGATTGCGAAGCGCTTCTTGGTCCCGCGCCAGATCGAACAGAACGGTATCGAAAACATCGAATTCGAATTGCCGGATGAAACGCTTCGCGTGCTTTGCGAGCGATATACCCACGAGGCAGGTGTTCGGAGCCTCGAGCGTGAAGTGGGTTCGGTGTGCAGGAAGATTGCGCGCCAGGTTGCGGAGGGGGAGATTTCCGGGCCGGTGAAGGTGATGCCCGATCAGCTCTTCGATCTGCTGGGGCCGGTGAAGCACGAACCCGATCTCGCAGAGCAGGGCTCACAACCCGGTGTCGCGGTTGGCCTTGCGTGGACCCCGGCAGGTGGCGACATCCTTTTTATCGAGTCGACTCAGATGCCCGGCAGCGGCGAGCTGAAGCTCACAGGTTCTCTTGGCGACGTCATGAAGGAATCCGTCGAAGCGGCGCGGTCTTGGCTGCGCAGTCATTCGGACAATTTCGAGATTGCGGCTGAACGGTTCGAGTCGAGTGACATTCATCTCCACGTGCCCTCCGGCGCGGTACCGAAAGATGGCCCCTCGGCAGGCGTCGGCATGGTGACGTCGTTGGCGTCTCTCTATACCGGGCGCGTAGTGAGGCCGAAAGTCGCCATGACGGGAGAGATTACGTTGCGAGGCAAGGTCTTGCCGGTGGGCGGGATCAAAGAAAAAGTGTTGGCCGCCAAACGCGCGGGGATCGAGTGTGTGGTGCTTCCGGAGAAAAACCGCAAAGATGTCGCGGAGATTCCAAGTGAATTGCTCCAGGGCTTGGATCTTCAGTTTGTCGGGACGATCAACGAGGCGCTTAGCCGCACGCTTGCTCAAGCCTGACACGCTGCTCGATTTTTAACGTCGATCCGACGCGCCATCCAACTAACCGGAGGCTTGCCCCGATCGTGACTCATCCGACTCTCAAGCTCACTTTCACTGCGTTGTTGGTGCCCATGTTGTCCCTCGCGTGCGTGACGTCTTCGACGCACAACAAAGTGGTCGCGGAGCGCGACACGCTTGCGCGCGCCAAAGCCGTAGCAGTCGAACGCGCGGGCAAGCTTGAAGTGTCCGCCGCTTCGCTTGAAGCAGAACGCGTTCAGCTTTACGACGAGCTCGAAGACCTTCGGCTCGAAAGAGAAGAGCTCGTCAAACTACGAGCCGGACTCGAAAAGGACGTCGCGGTTTTGCGCGACCGCGAAGGAGCGCTCAGCGTAGAGCTTGAAAGTACGAGTCTTGCCCTGAGTGAAGCCGAAAAGGGCGCGCAGGATCTTACGGCTTCGTACCAAGGCTTGGTTCAAGACCTCGAACGAGAAGTGCAGCAGGGCGAGATCGAAATCGAACAACTTCGCACCGGTCTACGGCTCGCGGTCTCTGAAGAGATCTTGTTTGCGTCCGGGTCGGCAAGGCTGGACAAGGGCGGGGCTGCTGTCCTGACCAAAGTCGCGACCAACATTGCGAAGCTTGATCACGTGATCGATGTCGAAGGACACACGGATAACATCCCGATCAAGGGGCCGCTGACGAAGCGCTATCCGTCCAACTGGGAACTCGCCGGTGCTCGGGCTTCGAGCGTCGTACGTTTGTTTGAGCGTGCCGGGATCGACGGCGAACGGCTTCAGGCGATTTCGCGCGCCGAATTCGCGCCGGTTTCGTCCAACAAGGACGCAGAAGGGCGCGGACAGAATCGTCGCATCGAGATCCGTCTGCGACCGCGTGAGAATGACGCGGTGGAGCCCGAAGCGATCGAAGAAATTTTGTCGGAACCGGACGCCCCGGTAGCGAAACGGGTCTATGACACTGCGACCGACCCAGCCGCTCCAAAAGCCGATTAAGGCGCGTGTTGAATCGGGCTCCAGGAGACTCGCGCGCGAAGCTTGAACGCGTTTTCCGGGCGGCGCTCGCAGCTGTTGACGCACGCGCAGCCGTCGCGGAGTACGTCCGAGTGGAGCAGGGCGTGCTTCATGTTGCCGGAGCAGCGTGTCGTCCTGGCACCCAGCTCGTCGTGATCGCGATCGGGAAGGCCGCGGCGCCGATGGCACAGGCAATCGGCTCACTGGTGCCGGAACGGATTCGGACGGGTTTGGTTGTGACCAAAGACGGTCACGCCAAAGGCTACGGGCTTTCTGATTTTGAGGTTTTGGAAACCAGCCACCCCGTACCCGACGAACGATGCGCCGACGCGGGACGACGGGTGCTCGAGTGCGCAGCAGATGCCCGCGAAGATGAAGTTCTGCTTGTTCTGTTGTCGGGGGGGGCGTCGTCGTTGATTTCCTTGCCACCCGATGGCGTCGAGCTCGACGACCTGGCGCGAACAAACGAACTGCTCCTCGGATGCGGGGCCGACATCGGCGAACTCAATGCCGTGCGCAAACATGTGTCGCAAGTTTCGGGTGGGCGTGTTGCAGCTTCGACCGGCGCCGGTCGAGTTGCTGTGCTTGCGGTGTCGGACGTTTCCGGCGATGCGATCGATGTGATTGGGTCCGGGCCGTGTGCGCCGGATCCGTCGCGTTATCAAGACGCACTCGAGATCCTCGCCGAGTACGGACTTTCGAATCTCGTACCCGCGTCCGTCATGGCTCACTTGCAAAGAGGGAGCGAAGGTCTCGAACCCGAGACCCCCAAGCCCGGTGATGCGAGTTTTGCGCGCGTCGAGCATGAGATCGTTGCGAGCAACGCGGTGGCGCGCGAAGCCGCGCTTCGAGAGGCGAGGTCGCTCGGCGCACAAACGCTTGCGCTCGGTGAATGTCTTCGCGGTGAAGCACGGGACGTCGGTGTGCGCCTCGCTGCGCTTGCCCAATGCGTGGAAAACGACAGGCCCGTTTGCCTTGTTGCTGGGGGGGAGTCTGTTGTGCGCTTGAAGGGAGATGGCATAGGAGGGCGCAATCAAGAACTGGCGCTCGCCGCCGCGGTGGCGTTAGCCGACACGCCGCGGAGTGAGGCCGTATTGCTCGCGGCTGGAACTGACGGAACCGACGGCCCAACGCCTGCCGCCGGCGGTTGGGCCGATGCGAGCACCGTTGCGCGGGGTGAGACTGAGGGCGCGGATGCCCGCGCTGCCCTCGATCGAAATGACTCGCATTCGTTTTTCGAAGCGGAGGGCGGCCTCTTTGTCACCGGCCCTACGGGGACCAATGTGATGGACCTCGTGCTCGTCTGGGTGCCGGCTGCGAGCGAGTCGAAGACAGATGAATAAGTCCGCGCCTGGTTTCGTCGGAAGCGTGATCGGCTTGAATGCCCGAGTTGCACCTATCTATGAAATGCCAAGGATGTGGTTACGAATCGAGAGGTCTTGCTGACGAGAGCGGTCAAAAACCGTTAGTGTTGGCCCTCGAATTTATCGGTGAACGGTGGGGGTTCGAACGCCGGCCGCAAGCCACGATGGGCAACCGAATACAATCTAATCAGACGATCATTTGATCGACGATCGAGATCTAATGGAGGAGTTTTAGAATGCAGAAAACCACGCGACGCTCGATGGGGCGTATTGCTGTCGCCGCCATGGCGCTGGTGTTTGCGTTTGGCATCGGGACGGCAGAAGCCAAGTCGAAGAGCAAGGTCAAGCTGGCTCGCGACGCACGTCTTTTGGTCTTCGACACCGAGGCGGGCACGATGACCGTCAAAGAGAGGGGCAAGAAGGTTGTCTACAACGTGAAGTTTGAGGGCTCGGTACTCAAGCGAACCACGGCGACCATCAATTCAAAGCCCGTGAAGCTCACCGACATTCCACTCAAGGCACCGGTCAACATCTACTGGCTCCCTGATGAGGTGAACAAGAAGAAGCGCTTTGCCCGCAAGGTGGACGCCCTAAAGATTCCCAAGGAGCTGCTCAACGATTAGTGATCGCACGCGAGGTGTGCTCGTGTTGGAGCGTTGATCTGGGGCACGTGTTACGGGCTCCGCTGTACTGTGTAGAGGAAGAGCCCGTTGGCAGTGAACCCCGATGAATTCAAGGCGAGCCTCGGCTGTCGCGCCACTGGCGTATCGATCGTGACATCAAGGCACGGTGACCACGTCCATGGCATGACGGTTTCCGACTTTGTGAGCGTGTCACTTGAGCCACCGCTCGTCATGGTGAGTGCATCTGAAACCGCGAATACCCTCAAGTTCATCCGAGCCGGCAAATGCTTTGCTCTCAACATCCTGTGCGCCGGTCAACAAGACCTTGCCAACCTGTTCGCAGCCAAGGAAAACGAAGACTTGCGTTTCGAGGGGCTTGAAACCGACAAAGCTGTGACGGGTGCCCCGTTGATCCAAGGCGCCAAGGTGAACTTGGATTGCAAGTTGGTGGCGGAGCATGTCGCCGGCGATCACGTCCTGTGCATTGGACAGGTTGAGCACGTGAACATCCGCGATCTCGAACCGCTGGTCTACTACCAGGGCAAGTACCGAGTCTTCGCGTCTTAGGCTGTACAGTGAGCAAGCCTTACGGTTTGGCTCCGGCCGCGCGCTCCTTGTTCCGTTCTTCATACACTCGGCGTTCGGCTTCACTCTCGTCGAGGAAGGCCCACGCGTCACCGTCGGGAGTTAACCGGGAGAGCGTCCTTTGCCCGTCCAGAGGAAGACGCTCCCCCGTTTCAGTTGCGCCATCTCTTCATCGCGTGGCTTGCCCTGACCGGGGAACGTAGCGTTGCAGTTGGACAGGTAATCTTCACACCGCCGACCCAGTAAGTTCGCGTTGATGCCCAGCCCGGAAGCATTTGAAGCAGCCTCAAACGTCGGCTTCTAACTGTCCACGATATTGGGGTACATCCAAATTTAACAAAAGAGGGGATGTCTATTTAGATCGAACTTGTGGTGGCGTATTTGCCTGTCCGTTGCGCATCTGCGGATCGCAATGCGTGCACAGGATTGTGTACATATCACTGTGATGCTGCAATAATGGTGAAGCAATTGGGAACGTAAAGGGAGTTGAAGATGAGTATCAGCCGTCGTTCTTTGTTGAAGAAAAGTGTCGTTGCCGGCGTTGCAGGGGCGGTGGGGGTGCCTCTTGCCGCATCCTCAAAGAGAGGTCGAAAAAAGAGAGACCGAAAGAAAACATCGGTGTCAGACACCGGGCAGGGTTTATTTTTCGGTTACGAACCCTTCACTCAGGAACTGGTTCTTCCGCGAGTATTGAGTCGCCTTGATGGGGGAGAGCGTCTGGACCCCAAGCCTGGGTCTTATCCGCGCGCGGGTGGGGCAGGGCGCGGGCCGGTGGCGCCGACGGGTTCTTTCGAAGACGTCAGTCACGGGATCGCTCCGGAGTTTGGTTATTTCCCGGATATGAACCAGTTCAATACTGGGTTCAGTGACGGGGATACCCATGAGGCTGAGTTCGGTCTGGTGGTCGAGGAAACCCTGCATCGGTTTGTCCCCGACGGCCCCGAAGTTCCGATTTTTGCCTACCGGGACGTGACCCAGCCTCCGGGGTCGGGCACGACCCCCGGTCCCACGGTGGTGGTTCGCTATCGCGAACCCGCGGTGCTGCGCTGTTCGAACGCCTTGACGGCCGATCGCGGTACGGGGGCCGATGGTCAGGTCAACTCCACAGGGAACAACCACGAGACTTCGATTCACCTGCACGGAGGGCACAACCCGGCCCACTCCGATGGCTATCCCGACTTTTACACCCTGGCGGGTGAGTCGCGAGACTACTGGTATACGAACTGTGGCCCGCAAATGACCAACCCAGAGACCAATTTTGCTCCGGTACAAGGGGATGACTTTGACGAGACGTGGATCCCAACCACGCTCTGGTATCACGACCACGCCATGGATGTGACGGGCTTCAACGTCATCAAGGGGCTGGCGGGTTTCTTTCTCGTTGTGGATGAACGCGAAGATGAGCTGGCTCGCCGGGGGGTAATCCCGGAGCCGGGGGGCGATTACGATATCGGTCTGGCCTTTACGGATCGCCGGTTCAACGCGGATGGAACGATTAGCTACGACTTCCTCGATCACAACGGATATATCGGGGATGTCCACACGGTCAATGGAAAGGTCCAGCCCTACTTCGACGTCGAGCGGCGGAAGTATCGATTTCGGATGTTGAACGCATCCAACGCCCGAATTTACGAGATGCGACTGAGTAGCGGGCAGAAGATGTGCATCATTGGTACGGACAGCTGGCTTTTGCCGCGTGGCGTTGAAGTGGAGAGCTTCGAGGTCTCTCCGGGTATGCGCCACGATATCATCGTTGATTTCTCTGAATACGAGGAAGGCGACGAGGTCTTTCTGGAAAATATTTTGATTCAGACGGACGGACGTAAGGGCAAGGATCTGGATCCCGACGAGCCCACGCCCTTGCTCAAGTTCAATGTGGTGGGGGAAGCGCTTCGCGAACCCGAAGTTCCGTGTGTTGAAGGAACGACGATCCGGGGTTATGCGGTCGATGTCGGGGAGGGCGTGGACAACGAACCTGGGCTGCCGGGGCAATGGGCGCCGATTCGCGAAGATGAAGTCGTGGCGAATCGAAGATTTGCTGCGGATCGCGCGATGGGTGCCTTTACGATCAACAACCGGTTCTTCAATCCCCGGCGAGCTGACGCGGTCCCGGAACTGGGTGTGGGGGCCGAGCGATGGTTGTTCGTGAACAAGGCCGGTGGCTGGTGGCATCCCATGCATACCCACCTTGAGGGCCATCAAGTCAAGTCTGTGAACGGAAAGCTGCCCCGTCGCGAGCGGCGTTTCAATCAGGACCTCACGCTTCTCCATGGCGGAGAGGAAGCAGAGTGTCTTGTCAAGTTCAGGACATTTAGCGGGCCTTTCGCGTTTCACTGTCACAATGTCGAGCACGAAGACATGCGGATGATGGCGGTCTGCGATCCAACCCCGGGGCCGGGTAACACGGAAGCCTTCGACAAAGCCGCTCCATTGGATGGAGAACGCGAAATCGATTCGGACGTCTCGGGTGTAGTTCCGAGCTGTCTTGATCTTGAGCACGATCACTATCTTTACTTCGATGTTGCTGGAGACTTGGACCGCCTCGCAGGGCGGGGCGTCGGCTTTCTGGAATGCGACTACGATATGTTGTTGAGAGGAAATCGCGGCCGGGTGAAGTAAGACGGTCTTCGGGGGGAGCCTCTCGAGGACGAAACCGACGACGACTATTTCTACCGGATGAACCGACGTCCTGGCCGGGTCATGGATACCGCGACTCAGAATGCGGGTGAACCCGGCGGTGTGTATCTCAATGGCCTCGTGAACGATTCACGGCCCTGGAATGCGTGCGCGCCGCCTAAACCCCGTGTTCTGGACACCTATCCATGATTGTGAGAATTTTCAACGAATGATTTCAAGACCAAATCGAGCTTCTGTGTGGCTGTGGGCTGTCATCGTGTTCATTGCTGTCATCGCGATTGCGGGGTGCTCTGTTGTGGAAGAGGATCGGGCTGAATCAATTCGGCCCATTGACTACGCGGCAATTAAAGCGCGCCTGCCGCCGCGGGAGTCTCGAGGCAAGGTTTCGGACGCGTTTCCCAATGTGTCGCTGACGGATCAATACGGCCGGACCTACCGCTTCTTTGACGATTTGGTCAAGGAGGGCCCGATCGTTGTGAATTTCATGTTTACCGAATGCGCTTTGGTGTGCCCCGGAACCACATCGAACTTGGCTCGACTTCACGCAGCATTTGGGGATGCCGTGGGTAAGGACATCACATTTCTTTCGATTTCCCTCGACCCCGAGAACGACAGCCAAGAGGATTTGCACAGTTACTGGAAAGCGTTCGGGAGCCACGAGGGCTGGCTTTATCTGCGGGGCGACTTTGAAGAAACTGAACTTCTTCGGAGAAGCATGGGGGTCTATGATCTTGATCCGGTGGTCGACGCCGACAAGACCCAACACGCGGGACTGCTGACTTTCGGCAACGACGCGACCGATCGTTGGGCGGCCCTTCCGGCCCTTTCGTCGATTCATGATCTGAAGGCAACCATTATCCGCTTTGCCCTTGCCGGAAGGCTGGCAAGTCGGCGAAGGCCCGATTCCACGCTTGTAGAGATCGATGACACGCAAGGAAAAATTTATCGGAGCAGCGGCCTGATTCAAAGTGTGGATGAAAAAAGGCGTGAAATCATTCTGGAGCATGAAGCGGTGCCCGGGTTGATGCCAAGCATGACCATGACCTTCGCTGTCGCGCAGGAAATTGCATTAGATCGGTTTCCCGTCGATCGCTGGGTTGATTTCGGTTTGGTGAATGAGGCCACGGGCTTTCGCGTCGTCGAGATGGTTCTCCAGGTCGAGGATACGAATTCTCGAATCCCGCCGTCAGCTCTAGTCGCTGCGGGGCAGAGTGACTACGCGCTCTATTGCGCAAGCTGTCACGGCCCGGGAGGCGATGGCGATGGTCCAATGGCTGGATCCCTAAAACCGAAGCCGGCGAAGCATTCCAACGGTGAATATATGAACCCGCTGACGGATGAGTACTTGTTCCAGGTTGTCCATGAAGGCGGGGCCTCGGTAGGAAAGTCGCCCATGATGGCCGGTTGGGGCGGCACACTGTCGGATGAACAGGTCCTGGGACTGGTGGCTTTCATGCGCTCACTGGCCGAGCCGCCCTATGCCGTCTCGCCCTAAGGCATCCTTCCCGATCGTCTACAGCCTGCTTTCATCGAGCTCGCACATCCTTCGCGAACAGCAGCAGCCCGGATCCTCAACACCACAGACGGATTCGCGGGTGGATAGGCAAAACGAAATGCGTTTTCCGCACCACCGATACTGGGTGTTCTGACAACGCGCCCTCAGACGATCCACATCAGCGCCGTCCCGGGTACGTCGAATCCCCCCCCTTCGCGGCTGACCGCGGCGGGGAGGCTCTGCTTTGCCCTCGATGAGGATGAGGGCTTTTAGTCGATATCAGGTCATCACTTTCTTGCATTCTTTCAGGCAACCATCGCAGGCCTGAGCGCAGGCCTTGCATTCCGCGTGCTCGGCATGTTTTTCACACTCGTCCTTGCACTCCGTGAGGATCTGACTGCAGAGCTTGGCCATGGCAGGGAGATGCTTTGAGTTCGATGCCGCCATCTGCATGAGACTTGAGCAACTGGCCATCATGTCCCTGACCGACGACGCACAGGCTGCCAGGCTAGTATCCCCGGTTGCGAACATCGTCTGGCAATGCGCCTTGCAGATCTCGCCGGCGATCTGGCAGTCCCCCGCGGCGCGTACCAATGCGGTGTTATCCCCGCCCGTGTCGTGATGATGAGAGTGTCCGGAGTGGTCGCCCGCCATCGCTTGGCTGGCCGAAGCGCCCATCGCAAATGCGGCAGTCCCGGCAATAAGGGCGCGGCGGCTGATCGCGCTCTCCGGGCCTGCTTGCTCGTCGAGCAGCGCTTGAGTTTCCTTCACGTCTGATTCCGACATATGCACTCCCTTTTTGTAAGTTCACCAAACGAACCGGGCCGATAAGTGGGTCTGGTTTTTAGCATTTTTAGCACACAAGCTCCTAGCCAATGCTACGAGAGCGCATTTGATAAACAAGCCCCCTTTTCGCTCAAAGTGCTGATCGAGGCGGGATGTAAAATCAAGGTCCGTGAAGAGGCAAGCCGGTTGACGGGCCGCGTGTTTGCGTGTCGACTCGATGGAGAGCATGCATCCGGCGATGCAGCGCTACAAAAGGATGGATCGGATCCAGGCTGCGACGCTCAAGTCGCGGAGCCCGACGTCAGCGGGGCAGGGGAAGACTCCTCGTGTCTCGTGGGTTTCGAGGCTTCGCCGATCCCATCTCCGATCGAAGCACGTTACCCTCCGATGCCTTGCTCTATCATGATCGAGGAGACCGGCATGAGTATTCTGGAACGCTACCGAGCCTACGCGAACGCCTTTGAAGAGAGCTACGAAGACGCCGTGTATGATGAAATCGGCCCGGAAGACGCAAACAGGCGCGACGCGGTCACGATGCGCTGGGCGGTCACGGATACGAAAGCCGGGGCGCCTGACCCGATCATCTCGGGCGTCGAAACGGCCGTCTTCGAGGGTGTCCAGATTGCCCGACTCCGCGACGGGTTCGACACCGCGGCCGAGAAGACGATGGCGCTGTGGATGCCCGCGCCCGGTGGATCATGATCGGCTCGGATCGCCTCCACGCCAAGGACGCCGACATTGCCAAGGCGGTCGCCGTCCAAGTGGAAAAATCGGGTTATGCGATCGTGGAAGGCGTGCTCGACCCTTCGACCTGTACCCTGTTGGTCGAGGAAGTCGATCGAGTCGAACGTGATCTGAAGATCGAGCTCGGGAAGAACGACTTCGAAGGGTTCCAGACGCGACGTATTTTCAATCTGGTTTCGCGTGGACCGCGTTTTCGGAGTGTGGTGATCAACGCGCTCGTACTCGACTGTGTCGAGGGAATTCTGGGCGAAGGGTTCCTGCTCTCGGGGACGACCTCGATGCACATCGGGCCCGGCGAGACCTCTCAGTTGCTGCATTCCGATGACGGAATGGTCGATCTGCCGCGCCCCCATCCCCCAACGATGGTGACGACCTTGTGGGCGCTATCGGATTTCTATGAAGAGAACGGGGCGACGCGTTTCATTCCGGGATCTCATCTGAGACCGGCAATCGTACCGACGCCCGAAGAGGAGGCGGAGATCCTGCCTGCGGAGATGCCCGCAGGCAGCGTATTGATCCTGAACGCGTCGCTATGGCACGGGGGAGGCCCCAACACGACCGCGGAAGACCAGCGCTACGGACTCTCGATTCAGTTCGTGGCCGGTTGGTGTCGTCAGCAACAGAATCTGATGCTGGGGACGCCGCGCGAAGTGGTCTCGAGTTATCCACGCAAGCTTCAAGAATTGATCGGCTACTCGATGTATCGAAACGTCATGGGCCACGTCGACCGCGAGCATCCCCTCACGCTCCTCGGCGAAGAGGTCGATCCCGAGATGGTCTGGGACAAGCTCAAGAAGAAGGACGGCTGAGAACGGCGCAAGAGATCGAGGGCCGCGCTCCGGAATCGATCTTCACTGCGCCCCGTGGCAGCACGCCGTGCGATATCGTCAGAGCCTCGACAAGGATAGGTTCAATAAAGGAAAATTATGATTGAAGCAACGCATCAGATCGAAACTCCGGATGGCACGATGGAAGCTTTCAGCGTTCACCCCGATGGCGATGGCCCACACGCCGCCGTCATCCTCTACATGGACGCACCCGGTATTCGCGAAGAACTGCGCGACTTCTGTCGGCGAATCGCTGGCGAAGGCTATTACGTGCTGCTGCCCAACATGTACTACCGCCCAGGAACCACGCCGTTCGATTACGACGAGTTGATGGATCCGACGACGGGTACAGCGACGATGAAGAAGATGTTCGCAGCCATGGCGAGCCTGACCAACGAGCTCGTCATGCGGGATACGCGTTCGATGCTCGACTTTCTCGCGACGCAATCGGCCGTGAAGCCGGGTGCGAAGGGATGCATCGGCTACTGCATGAGCGGGCAGTACGTCGTTTCCGCCGCAGGCACCTTCCCCGAAGATTTCGCAGCGGCGGCGTCCCTCTACGGCGTATCGATCGTCACGGATCAGCCCGATTCACCGCATCTCCTAGCCGACCAAATCCGCGGCGAGCTGTATATAGGCTTTGCAGAAACGGACGAGTACGTGCCCGACCACGTGATTCCGGATCTGACTGCCGCACTCGACGCAAACGGCGTAACGCATCGCACGGAGACATTCCCGAAGACCCATCACGGATTTTGTTTTCCTCAGCGGGGGCCGGCCTACTCCGAAGCTGCAGCCGAGAAGGTCTGGGAACTCGTATTCGACATGTACAAGCGCCGGTTGGGCTGAGCCGGGTCCCATCGTCCCGACTCCGATCGTTCCATTCGTGATGCGCGTGGTCGAGTCGTCGGCCGACAAGCCCCCTTCGCTCGGTCGCCGCTGTGGTCGTAACTGACCCAACGTACGTGGCCGAAGTCGCGCAGAAAGATCTATCATGAAGAAGAAGCAAATCGGAGAAATCGTGGTCATGAGGTTCAGTGCCAACACGGTCTTTATGCTGGCTCCGCAACGGCATGGGTCCAACAAGACGCAGAGCCTGCTTACGACGCATAACCCGTCGTTGTTCGGGCCATTTCCGCCAGTGCTCGGCCATTGGTTCCTGCCGCTTGCGGAACCTCTGGGAGACGGTCTCGTGGAAGCGATGGTTGCCACCGCGAACCTGAGCCCCAGACCAATGTCTCCTTCCAACGAAGGGGCCATGAGTTCCGCCGACGTCCGCGAGACGATGGCGAAAGAGGGCATCCCAGGCACCGTGATCGGCATCATGTCCGCCATCTACCGCACGGGTGCAGTGCTGATGAACCGTGGCAACGCGAAGATCCTGTGCAAGTCACCGGACAACCTCCTCCTCATCGACGAGATCGCCAATTGTGTGGAGGACGCGACCTTCGTCCATCTGGTTCGGGACCCGCG
>LWDU01034426.1_pt1 | contig 59518 bp, 61 predicted proteins | sample 727161 | NCBI WGS metagenome assembly LWDU01 (sample SAMN04566230, study PRJNA314399) | hydrothermal vent metagenome | isolation source: deep sea hydrothermal plume seawater | place: Mexico: Gulf of California, Guaymas Basin | collected 2004-07-11
CTTCTTTATAACAAAATCTTTATCAAGCAAATACAAAGCGTCATAATCTGAAAAAATAGATTGAGCAGAATTACTCATATTTAATCTTCCGACCGTCTTGCCATCTCTATAATCAAAAACATGAAGATAATTTTCAATATCATTAGTTATAATATAGCTATTAAAATATATTGGCGAACCCACTAATCTTTTATAAAATTTTTCTTGCTTCCATGCTGGTTTTCCAGAAAATTTGTCTAAACACCATAAAATTCCTTCATCATCTATAAAAACAATATTATTATCAAATATATCTATGCCGTTAATCGATGATGCTTGCCTTGACCATAAAATTTGCCCTGAATAAGTATCAATTGCAGCTATACTTCCTTGATATGAAATTGCATATAAAATACTGTCCTCAATTATCATGGTTCCATCTATATCATTTAACCTATCTATAATTGTTTCTGTTTCTATAGCAGGCAATTGAGCTTGCCAAGTAATATCACCATTTGATGCATTATATGCAACTATTTTTCCTTCTTCAAAACCTACAAAAACTTTATCTTCATATAATAAAGGTGAGCTAGCTCCCCTTATAGATAGTTCGGAGGGAATTTGAGAGTTAATCCACAAAAATTCACCAGTATCAACATTTATAGCGGTAACCTTACTGTCATTAGTTCTTACATAGATTGTATTATTTTCAACTTTTGAAATTGATAATACTTCACTAGACATTAATCTTTGCCATAACACTGCTTCGTTAGAATAGTTTATTGCTGTAACAGTATCCTCTTTAGATCCAAAATATAATAATGAGGTATCAGCAATTAATCCTGAAAAAATATCTAATTTTACTTCCAATTTTTTATTAATATCGCCAGTTTCTGAATTAACAATATAAATAGTTTTTTCATTTGTAGGTATAAATATTTCATCACTCAATTTATATATACTTAAAAAAGAATATAACTCTTTAATTTCACCAGGTAATTTTTTTTCCCAGATTACTTTTATATTAACTTTCGAATTAAAACTTGGTAAATCACTATAAGGCTTTACTTCTGCTCTAAAATAATTTTCAATAAAATCTGGGACAATGTCTAAAAATCCAGGTAAGATTTTTTCTGTTGTAGAACACGAGCTTAAAATGATTAATAAAAAAAATAATATTGCTTTCATAGTATCTATATTTTTAATTTTTAACAGAATTTTTCTTCATTAATAAAATCTCATTATTGATAACTGAAGCTTCAACGGCTTCATTATAATATTTTAAAGACATATTATTGTCACCTTTATATTTATAAATATCACCTTTAGTTTCAGCGATTACTTGCTTAAAGGCTTCATTTAATTCAACTTCATCAAGATTTTTTAAAGCTTGATCATAATTTTTTTCTTCAATATGGATTACTGATAATTTTATCTTAGCAAGACTATTGTATGTATCATCGACATCATTCTTGATTATTTCTTCAAGATATTCCTTAGACAAAATGTAGTTTTTTTTATCAAAAGCATTTTTAGCTAATATAAATTTTGATAATACTGCATATATGGAATTGCTGTGATCGCCATGAATTTTTTCTTCAACTGTAATTAATATTTGTTCAGAATTCTCTAAATTAATAAGTTGATAATATAAATCAGATGCTACTATATTTTTCTCACCAAGCAAATTTTGATAGTAACTTACAGATAGTGGTATTGCAATACCTATTACTACACCAATTACTAAATATTTAATATTTTGAAAACACCATTCTATTACTTTATTAACAATGTCAGCATTATCACTCATAATTATTTCCTTTCATGCATTTTACGTTTATATATTTTTCAATATTATTATTTAAAACCATTTCCTGTTGTCCAGAATTCATATTTTTAAGCTGAAAACTATTGTTTTTACTTTCCTCTTCACCAATTATAACACAATAGTCTACAGATAATTTATCAGCTTTTTTAAGCTGAACTTTTAAATTTGTATAATTATAACTAACTAGAACTGAAAAATTTTCAGATATTTTTCTTATTAATTCAGCTATATTCTGCGCATATAAATTATCAGTTTGATTCATTACTGCAATATAAAAAACTACACTATTTTTTTGTGTTGGTTTATCTTCTATATAATCTAAAAGTCTTTCTAAGCCAATTGCAAAACCCAATGCTGGAACTTTTTTTTCACACAAGCTTTCAAATAAAAGGTCATATCTTCCTCCTGCGCATATGGTATTTTGAGAATTATCTGAATTGTCTAAATATTCGAAAACAGTCCTATTGTAGTAATCTAATCCTCTTACTAGATTATCATCACGTTGGTATAAAATATTTTTTTTCTCTAAGCCATTAAGTAAGTTTTCAAAATGCTCATTCGATTCTTTTGATATGTAGTCTTTAATTTTTGGAGCAGATCTTATAATATCATTCAAGTTTGGATTCTTTGAATCTAATATTCTAATTGGATTTAAATCAATTTTACTTTTTTCATTATCATTTAACTTATTTTTGTATTTATTAAAATAATCGATAAGAATTTTAGTGTATTTTTTTCTGTCATCAATATCACCAATAGTATTTATCTTAAGAATTGGTTTAATGTTAAGTTTTTGCCATATAGAATTAGCTAAACTTATAATTTCTATGTCAGCTTCAAAATTTTCTACTCCAATAAATTCAATGCCAAACTGATGAAATTGGCGATATCTTCCCTTTTGAGGTCTTTCATGTCTAAAAAATGGGCCTAGATACCATAATTTATTTATTGAATCATGTAATCCGTGTTCAATAAGTGCTCTTGCACACGAGGCTGTTCCTTCAGGTCTCATAGAAAAAGAATTTTCTTTCAGGTTTTTGAATGTATACATCTCTTTTTCAACAATATCTGTTCCATCGCCAATTGATTTAATAAATAAATTAGTGTCTTCAAGTATTGGAGTTCTTATTTCTTCATAACCATATTGGTTTGATAAGTTTATGAGAGTTTGTTCAAGTAATCTAAATATTTTAGACTCTTTTGGTAAGATATCTCGCATGCCTCTTACAGATTGGAATTTTTTCATTTGTATTTATTATTTAATTTTCAATTTACCAACTTTAGTATCAGGATTAAAGTATGTGACATCAACAATCTTATCATTATACTTTATAATCACTTCAGTTGCGTCTCCTAATAATATCTCAAAAGGAGCTGAAATATTGATTTTAATAGATTTATTTTTCGCAACAAGATCAAAAAAGACAATATTACCACTTGAATCTATAATTTCTGTCCATGATTCAAATTTGCACTCTATATATAAAGTATTAATAACTACGTTATCACCAGTAAGTAATTCTTCAGTATCAGAGTCACTAATAAAATTCTTTTCTTCAACTATAACAACCTCAGTATCATCGTTATTTTGTGTTATTACAGTTTGATTATTAACTACCAAATTATCCACGGACTTCTCAATAGCATCAGAACTTAAAGAAGTATATTTTTTATCTTTCTTAATAATATTTACTTTTTTATTAGTGTTAAGATTGCTAATAGATAAAGCGATCAAAAAAATAAAAAATATTAATAAAAATATATTAATAAATTTTTTTTCATTTTTTTTACGAAAATAATTATCTTTTAATGTTTTCTCATTCGATGTTTTTAACTCTGGTAAATTAACTTTTACATCTAAAAAATTAGCATAATTCTCTATATACCCTTTTAAAAAAAAATAACTTCGAAACGTATTAAAATTACCATTTTCTATATCATTAATAATATTGATTTGCAATTTTAGCTCAATAGAAACTTGATCGATAGAAATATTTAATTTCCTTCTTTGCGATTTTAATAAATTACTGGCAATTTTAAGAAAGTCAAGATTTTCCATAACTTATTTATTTGGTTCTTTCACAAATCTCGTCATTTTCAAAAAAATACTCAATTTCTATTTTAGCTGTTTCTAAGCCATCAGATCCATGAACTGCATTCTCATCTATACTTTTTGCAAAATCTTTTCTTATTGTTCCTTCATTTGCTTCAGCTGGATTTGTAGCACCCATAATCTCTCTATTTTTCATAATCGCATTATCACCTTTTAACACTTGGACAACTACGGGTCCTGATGTCATAAATTTAACTAAACTTTTAAAAAATGGTTTATCTTTATGAATGCTATAAAATCCTTCGGCTTTTTCTTTAGATAAACGAATCATTTTAGAAGCAACTATCTCTAAATTTTTATCTTCAAACCTTTGTAAAATTTTTCCAACATTATTATCACCTACTGCGTCAGGTTTTATTATTGATAATGTTTTTTCTACTGACATATATTACTCCTTTTATTTATTATTTTGCTTCTTCTATCCAACACATTTGTATTGCTTCAAGAATTTTTTCATTTGATTTTTGTGGGTCGTCTGAGAAACTCTTTAAATTACATATCCAATCATGTAGATCTGTATACCTTATATATTGTGGATCACAATCAGGATATTTTTCGAACAACTCGCATGCTATATCTAAACTATCATCCCATTTAAGTTCCATATAATTAACCTTTAATGATTTTCTGAAACCATATTAATAGTATATTTTGGTATTTCAATAACTAAATCTTCGTTACCAACAAGTGTTTGACAACTTAGTCTAGAGTCTGGCTCCAAACCCCAAGCTTTGTCTAACATATCATCTTCATTTTCAGTAGACTCATCTAAAAAACCGAATCCTTCTCTTATATATACATGACATGTTGTGCATGCGCATGATTTTTCACATGCATGTTCAATTTCAATATTATTTTTTAACGCAATATCACAAATACTCATGCCTTTTTCTGCATCAATCTCTAAACCATCAGGACACAAATCTTTATGTGGTAAAAAAGTTAATTTAGGCATCTTCACTATACTCCTTTATATCTTTTCCTTTCATAATTTTTTGTATATTTGAATTCATTCTTTTTGAGACATATGGCTCGCAACATTTTTCTAAATCTTTTATAGCCTTAATAATATCTTTATTTTTTCCTCCAAGAGTGTTTTGTAGTTTATCTCTTGCAGAAATAATAATTTTAAATTCTTTATCGCTAAGCAATTCTAAGCCATCTATATTCAAAGCTGAATTTATAGCTAGTATAACTCTTTTTCCATCAACAATAGATTCATTTAACTGCCTGACTGAAATATCTTCTTCAGCATTATCAAATGAATCTTTTAACATTTCCTCAATTTCAGAATCACTAATTCCATATGATGGCTTTACTTCTATAGATGTAACCTTGTTTGTAGATGCTTCCCTAGCGCTTACACTTAATATTCCATCTGCATCAACCTGAAATTCAACATTGATTCTAGCTAACCCTGCAAGCATCGGTGGAATATCTTTAACAACAAATTTAGCAAGCGACCGACAATCAGTTACTAAATCTCTCTCACCTTGAACAACATGAATACTCATAGCGTTTTGCCCATCTTTAAATGTAGTGTATTCCTTGTTTCTAGAGGTAGGAATAGTACTATTTCTAGGTATTATAACTTCTGATAACCCTCCCATAGTTTCTATACCCAATGATAAAGGAATTACATCAAGCAATAACAACTCATCAGTAGACATCCCAGATAATATATTAGCCTGTATAGCAGCACCAATAGCAACTACATTATCCGGATTTATATTAGATAGCGGTTCTTTTTTAAAAAAATCTTGCACCATATTTTTAACATAAGGAGTTCTTGTTGACCCGCCCACTAAAATAATTTCATTAATTTCGCTAATTAATAAATTAGCATCATCTAAAACATTTCTGCTTATTTGTATAGTTTTATCTACTAATTTCTTTATTATTAAATTAAATTCTTCAGTAGATATTGATAATTTAATATCAGGAATTCCTATATTTTTTAATTCAACTAAAACATTATCATGTTTTGATAATAAAATTTTAATTTTCTTTACATACAAGTAAAGTTCATATTTTTTTTTAGCATTAAGTTTTAATTCACATTTATCTTCTATATAATCTGCTAATAAATTATCAAAATCATCTCCACCTAAACTACTATCACCACCTGTAGCACGAACCTTAAAAACGCCATCACTTAAATCGAGAATAGATACATCAAAAGTTCCACCACCTAAATCATAAACCATTACTTTTGATATTTTTTTTTGTTCAAGTCCATAAGCAATAGCTGCAGCTGTGGGCTCATTAAGTAATCTCAAAACCTTGATGTTACTTATAGCGGCAGCATCCTTTGTAGCTTGACGCTGTGCATCATCAAAATACGCTGGGACTGTAATTACACAACCAGCAATTTCTCCTAATAAAGACTCTTCAGCAATTCTTTTTAAATATTTTAAAATTTCTGAAGAAATCTCTACGGGAGTTATTAATTTCTTAAAAACATTAAATTTAATAACCTGGTCATCACCAGTATATTCACAAGGTGAATAAAAATTTTTACTATTAATATCATTAATATTTTTACCAATAAGTCTTTTTATAGATCTAAATGTTATTAATTTGTCATCTTTAATGTTATCCCCAACAATTATTTCATTTTCTTTATATGAAACAATCGATGGAAATAATTCCTCGGAATTATTACCTTTTAGTACTGTTGGTGAGCCATTTATAACTAAAGCAACTAGTGAATTAGTTGTACCTAAATCTATACCAATATAATATTTTTTTTTATGTGGATCCTGAGATTTAGCTGGTTCAGTTATTTGTAGTAAAGCCATAATTATTCAACATCCCTTTTGATATCACTTTCAATTGACATATAAAACTTAATTTTCATAATATTTTTTGAAGCTTCTTGCAATAAATTATTATTATAATTATCTTTAAATTCTTTAAAATAATTTTTTTTATAATTAGATATTCTTAAAAATAATTCTTTAGAAATTTTACCATCCAAAGTTTTCATAACACCTTCTACTTCTTCTCTAAGTTCCATTTGATGTGTTAGAAATTCTGGATCAGAAATTGTATTGTTTTCATCTTCAATTTCATAACCTTTAATCTTTAATAAATATATATTTTTTAAATAATCATTTTTAAGTGTCTCATATGCTTTATTTATATGTGATGTTATTTGCAATGAAATTCTTTTCTCATAGTCACTTGCATTAACAAACCTATCGGGATGAAATTTTTTTTGAAACTCTAAGTATTTTTTTTCAAGAAGGTTATGATTAATTGATGTCGAGCATTCAATGTCAAAGAGCTGAAAGTAATTTTGATTAAAATCAATTGCCATGAAATTCCTAGTAAAAAAATTAAATATTTATTTATTTATCTTAGACACTAAAACTTTCACCACATCCACATCTTTCTTTTTCATTTGGATTTATAAACTTAAAACCCTCATTCAATCCTTCTTTTGAAAAATCTAGTTCAGCGCCATCTATATATAGCAAGCATTTTTGATCCACTATAATTTTTACACCTTTATCTTCAAAAACAGTATCCGTAGAACTAATATCATCAGCAAATTCTATTACATATGCCATGCCTGAGCATCCTGTTGTTTTTACTCCTACCCTTATGCCCACACCACTGCCTCGATTATTTAAAAAATCTTTTGCTCTATCTGCTGCGCTATTTGTTATTGTGATTGTCATTTATTTATGCCGATTCTTTTTTTTCGTCATTTTTTTCATAATAATCTTTTACTGCTGCTTTAATTGCGTCTTCTGCGAGTACTGAACAATGAATTTTTACCGGAGGTAATGCTAATTCATCGGCAATTTGACTATTTTTTATTTCTCCTGCCTGCTCAACAGTTTTGCCTCTTACCCACTCAGTTAATAAACTTGATGAAGCTATTGCAGATCCACAACCATAAGTTTTAAATTTTGCATCTTCAATAATACCATCATCGTTAACTTTAATTTGTAATTTCATTACATCACCACAAGCAGGTGCTCCAACCATACCTGTACCCACAGACTTATCATCTTTATCCATTGAACCAACGTTTCTTGGGTTCTCGTAATGATCTAAAACTTTTTTCCCGTATGCCATTCTTATTTCTCCTATAATTTACTTTTAATGTGCTGCCCACTCAATTTTACTAATATCAATTCCATCTTTATACATTTCCCATAAAGGCGATAATGCTCTTAATTTTTCTACTGCTTTCTTTACTGTTTCAACAGTAAAATCAATATCTTCTTTTGATGTAAATCTACCGATTGACATCCTTAAAGAGCTATGGGCTAATTCATCAGATCTTCCTATCGCTCTTAAAACAAAACTTGGTTCTAACGATGCAGAGGTGCATGCTGACCCACTAGATACGGCTATATCCTTCGTAGCCATAATTAAAGATTCACCTTCTACATAATTAAAACTAATATTCATAATTCCAGGATATCTGTTTTCAAAATCACCATTTAAATAAACTTCTTCCATATCCTTAACACCATTCCATAATCTATTTCTTAATTGAGAAATTTTCTTGTAATCTTGATCCATCTCTTCCTTTGCAATTCTAAATGCTTCACCCATTCCAACAATTTGATGTGTAGGTAAAGTTCCTGAACGAAGACCTCTTTCATGCCCGCCTCCATGGATTTGAGCTTCTAATCTTACTCTTGGTTTTCTTCTAACGTATAAAGCGCCAATACCTTTTGGCCCATATATTTTATGAGCAGAGAAACTCATCAAATCCACTTTCATATTTTCTAAATCTATTTTAATTTTTCCTGCGCTTTGAGCTGCATCTACATGAAAAATAATATTTTTACTTCTAGCTAATTCACCAATTTTTCCAATGTCTTGAATAACACCAATTTCATTATTAACATGCATAATAGATATTAAAATCGTATCTTCTCTAACTTCTGACTCAAGTTTTTTTAAATCAAGCAAACCATTAGACATTGGTTCTAAATAGGAAACTTCAAAACCTTCTCTCTCTAGTTGTCTACATGCATCTAAAACTGCCTTATGTTCTGTTTTAACTGTAATTATATGTTTACCTTTTTTTTTATAGAAATGGGCGGCCCCTTTTATTGCTAGATTATCAGACTCGGTTGCGCCGCTGGTCCAAACAATTTCTCTTGGATCAGCATTTATTAAGTCTGCAATATATTTTCTACTTTGACTTACAGCGTTATCAGCATCCCATCCAAAGCTATGCGATCTTGATGCTGGATTTCCATATTTACCTTCCATAGTCATATATTCAAACATTTTTTCTGCAACCCTCTTATCTATTGGTGTTGTAGATGCATAATCTAAATATATTGGTGTCTTTATCTCCTTCATTTAATACTCCGATAATTTAATTTCTTTTGCTTTTTTATTATTTTGCGCAATAACTTGCTGCAATGTTACATCTGATAAAAAATTCCTTATCTCCAAACCTAAATCTTCCCATAAATTATGCGATAAACACTGTTTATTATTATGGCAATTAGATTTACCATTGCATGCCGTTGTTTCTAACTTTTCATTCACAGCTTGGATAACTTCAGCTACAACAATATCATCAGCATCTTTAGATAATTTATAACCACCCCCAGGTCCCTTAACACTATCTACAAGGCCACTTTTTTTTAATTTAGAAAATAATTGCTCAAGATAAGATAAAGAGATATCTTGCCTTTCAGCTATTTCACGCAAAGAAACTGGATTGCCTTTATTATGGCAAGCAATATCTAACATCGCGGTCACTGCATATCTACTTTTTGTAGTCAACTTCATGCTTATTAGTACCTTATTATTTTCTTATAAACATAATGATGATTAAACCTACTAAATTTGTCAACTACTATTTAGTTATATATTATTGATTTTATTAAGAATGCTTCTCAATTGCGGTTAAGATTCCTCTCAAAATGTTTATTTCCTCTTCCGAAAGATTTGCTTTTTTAAATATATGATTAATTTTCCTTGTTAACATTAGCCTATCATCCTTAATAAAACTTATATCTTTCAATACTTTATTCATATGGTTCAACATACCAACAAGTTTATCGTTTGAAGCAAGGTTTTTAGAGTCCATTTTGTTAATATTTGAGCTTATATTTTGTGATTCAAAAAGAATTTCATACAAAATAATCTGTAATGAGGAAGCTATATTTAAACTAGTATAATTTATATTTGATGAAATATGTAACCCAATAGAACATAAAGATAATTGCTCATTGGTTAATCCCCTAGCTTCATTACCTAAAAGTATGGCAATATTTCCATATAAATCTTCATTAATCTTTTTAGCAATATCTCTTGGGTTTAATATTTCAATAGGTATGTCTCTTTTTCTGGCAGTAGCACCAATAATATAATTACAATCAGCAATAACATTTAGCAGATCATCCGATATGACAAGGTTATCTAATATTTCACCTGCATTTGATGCCATTGCATAAGATACTTCATTAATTTCACATTTAGGATTAACTAAAAATAAATTACTAAATCCCATTGTTTTCATAGCGCGAGCTGCAGAACCAATATTACCAGGATGACTAGTTTCAATTAAAACAATTTTAATTTTTGAAAATTCAATCATAATTAAACTTTAAATGTATATTTTTTGTAATTATGTATTATAGTAACATCAAATAAATATCTTAAAATATGAATTATGAATAATAACTACAGCCCACAATTAAATATTGCTGTAAATGCAGCTCTGCTTGCTGGAAAAATAATTATGCGATTTTATTCCAGACTAGATACCCTGAAAGTAATGTCAAAAGGTTTTAATGATTATGTGTCAGAAGCAGACCAGGAAGCTGAAAAAATTATAACTGAAACTTTAAATAAAGCTTACCCAAAATACAAAATAACTGCAGAAGAAAGTGGATCTACCGAAATTAACTCTGAATACGAATGGTTTATTGATCCATTGGATGGAACAACAAATTTTATTCACGGTATTCCTCAATTTGCAGTCTCCATTGGTCTATGTAAAGAGGGTTTGCCAATTCTGGGGGTGGTATATGATCCTTTTAAAAATGAATTATTTTGTGCAGAAAAAGGTAAAGGAGCTTTAATGAATGATAAAAAAATTCGTGTAGCTACTAATAGTTCAATTAAATCTGCAGTTTTTGGAACTGGGATCCCCTATCGAAAAAAAGATCACTCCGGAGTCTACATTGAAACTCTTAGAACTTTAATGGATGCAAGATGTGGGAGCATTAGAAGGCTTGGTGCAGCCGCATTAGATTTATCTTATGTTGCTTCAGGCCGTTTAGATGGTTTTTGGGAATTTAATCTCAAGCCTTGGGATATAGCTGCAGGATCAATAATAGTAACAGAGGCTGGCGGGCATATTAGTGATATTAATAATTCTAAAAACTACCTTGAGTCAGGAAACGTACTAGCGGCAAATATAAACTTACACCAAGATGTAATTGCAAAACTCCAAAACAATCTTATTTAAGGTTTCTCTTGGTCTACTTCAATAGTTATATCCTTAACAGATACATTCATTATTAATAGTGTTGAGCTTGCAATATAAATTGAAGAATATGTTCCAATAATCACACCAACAATAAGTGCAAAAGCAAATCCAAATAAGATTTCTCCACCAAAAATTATTAAAGATATTAAAACCAACAAAGTCGTTAATGATGTAATTAAAGTTCTTGATAAAGTTTGATTAATAGATTGATTTGTTACTATTATAGTTTCAGTATTTTCTGCAATAGCTAATTTAAAATTTTCTCTTATTCGATCAAAAACAACAATTGTATCATTTAAAGAATAACCTATAACAGCAAGTATTGCTGCAAATACGCTGAGGTTAAATTCTATTTGAGTAATTGAAAAAATACCAATTATTAATAAGACATCATGTAATAATGCAAATATTGCTCCAATAGAAAATCTATATTCAAAACGTAGAGCTATATATATTAAAATTAATAAAAGCGCTATTAATGCAGCTGTAATACCTTGATCTCTTAGTTCTTCACCGACCTGAGCTCCTACATACTCGACTTTATTTAATTTAAAATCATATTTATTATTTAAATTATCTATTAAATTATTGCTAATATCTGCTTCATTAGCAGTATCAATATTTGGCATTCTTATAAGAATATCTTTGTCAGAGCCAAAATATTGAACAGAAAGTTTTTTATAATTGTTATTTTTCAAATAATTTCTAATATCTTCAATAGGAGCATCTTGCGTGAAACTAATTTCTATAATTGTTCCACCATTAAAATCAACACCGTAATTTAAGCCTTTTGTAAAGACACTAAATAATGAAATAAAAATCAGAAAACTTGATATATAAATAGCATGTTTATGCCATTTTAAAAAATCAAAATTTATATTTATAATTTTCATATGTGTAATTTTTTTGCTTTTAAATTAATATTTCTTTCGTATACAAAATTTGCAAGAACTCTTGTTACAATAATTGCTGTAAACATTGATGAAATTACGCCAATTGATAATGTAACAGCAAAACCTTTTATTGGCCCTGTGCCAAAAATAAATAGTACTATTGAAGCTATAAGAGTTGTTATATTGGCATCTGCAATAGTCGAAAAAGCTTTTTTATATCCTAATTCTATAGATGCTAATGGTGTTGAGCCATTACTAATTTCTTCTTTTATTCTTTCAAATATTAAAACATTTGCATCTACTGCCATCCCAACTGTTAAAACAATTCCGGCAATACCGGGTAATGTTAATGTTGCTCCAGGTATTAACGACATTACAGAAACTATAACCAAAATATTTAAAATTACAGCAAAATTTGCAAATAAACCAAATACTCTGTAATAAAATACCATAAATATCAAAACTAAAATTAAACCAATAATTACTGAAATTTTTCCTTTTTCAATATTATCTGCTCCTAAGCTTGGGCCAATAGTTCTCTCCTCTACTATATACATAGGGGCTGCCATTGATCCTGCTCTTAAGTAAAGAGCTAGATCTCTTGCTTGTTTTGGGCTATCGAGACCAGTAATTTGAAAAGTTTTTGAAAGTCTTTCTTGAATGGTTGCAATACTAATAATTTTTTCATATTTTTTTGTAACTCTTTTAGTGTTTCCATTAATTGTTCTTTGTTCTGCTTTATTTTCTATAAACAAAACTGCCATTAATTTTCCAATATTCTTATCTGTAGTTTCTGCAAATCTTTTGGCACCAGGACCATCTAAAGTAATATTTACAGAAGGTCTGGAATTTCTATCAAATCCAGAAGACGCATCAACTATATTTTCTCCTCTTAATATAACATTTCTTTTTAATAGTACTGGTTGACCAGCATCATCGTAATAAAGTTTTGAATATAAAGACGTATTATCTGAATCTTGCGCGGCATAAGGATCAGAATCCTCATCAACCATTTTAAATTCTAAAGTTGCGGTCGCTCCTATTATTTCTTTTGCCCTAGTAGTGTCTTTAACCCCAGGAAGTTCAACTACAATTCTAGTTTTACCGCTTTGCTGTACTATAGGCTCAGCTACGCCTAACTCATTCACTCTATTTCTTAATGTTGTTGTGTTTTGTTTGATAGCTGCGATTCTTAATTCATTTATTGTAAAATTTGAAATAGTTATGCTCATTTTATTATCGCCAACTTTAATAATATCAAAAGTATTTTGATAATTATTATTTATAAGATCTTCTGCTTCCTTATAAGAAGCGTTATTTATAAATTCCACATAAATATTAAGGCGATCATGATTATAATTCTTGTACCTTATTTCTTCACTTCTAAATTGAGCTCTTATATCATTAGATAATTTTATAGACTTATTTTCTACTACTTCATTTAAATTAACTTCCATTAAAAAGTGAACACCACCTTTTAAATCTAAACCTAAATTCATTTGATTAGCGTTTATTGAGGAAAGCCAAGGCGGGATATTATTACCATAAAAATTTGGTAATGAATATATTATGCTAAATACTACAACAAAAAGTACTAACAATTGTTTAAAAGATAAGATTTTCATTTTTTATTTTAGATAGATCCTTTTGGTAGTACTGTGGTAACAGAATTTTTTCTTACTTTTACACTGACACCATTTGCTATTTCCAATTCAATATTATCATCTTTTATTTTAGTAATTTTACCCATTATTCCATTCGAAATTACGACCTCTGTTCCATTCGCTAAAGAATTAATTAGTTTATCATGATCCTTAACTCTTTTATTTTGAGGTCTTATTATCATAAAATACATAATTATAAAAAATAAACCGACCATTATAAGCATACTCATTCCTCCTCCAGCATTTGCTGAAGATTGAGCATAGGCATTATTAATTATATTCATATTTTTAATCCTATAAAATATTATTATTATTCATTATTATTTTCTAAGGTCATAAAATTCTTTCACAAAATTATCAAACTCATTTATGCGTATTGCGTTTCTTATATTAGACATTAACTCGTGATAATAATACAAATTATGGATTGTGTTTAGTCTTAATCCTAGTATTTCTTTGCAATTATCCAAATGCTTCAGATATGATCTTGAATAATTACAACATGTATAGCACCCACAATCTTTATCTATCGGCATCATATCATCTTTGTAGCGCGCATTCCTTATCCTTAAAATTCCATGTTTGGTGTACAAAAAGCCAGTTCTAGCGTTTCTTGTAGGTATAACACAATCAAACATATCAATACCTCTAATAACTGCCTCAATAATATCCTCAGGTGTTCCCACTCCCATCAAATATCTGGGTTTTTCTTTTGGCATTTTGTGCGCAATGTTATCCAATACTTTATTTCTTTCATCTGTAGTTTCTCCAACGGAAAGACCACCAATTGCATATCCATCAAAATCTATTTCCATTAGACCTGATAATGATTTGTCTCTTAAATCATCATAAATACTACCTTGAATAATTCCAAATAAATTACTATTTTCTTTGGTTATAGAAAGTTTTGACTGCTTACCCCACAATAAAGATAAATCCAAAGAAGATTCAGCAGTTTTTTTATCTGCTGGGTATGGAGTACATTCATCAAAGGACATAATTATGTCGGAGCCAAATTGTTCTTGTAACCATATTGATTTTTTAGGATCTAAAAAAACTTTTTTGCCATCTATTGGAGAGTTAAAATAAACACCTTCATTAGTTATTTTTCTTAGTTTAGCCAAACTAAAAACTTGATAACCACCAGAGTCTGTTATAATTGCACCATTCCATTTCATAAAATTATGTAAACCATTATGTTTTATAATAGTCTCAACTCCAGGTCTAAGCATTAAATGAAATGTATTAACTAAAATTATGTTATAGCCAAAATCCATAACTTCATTTGTGGTCATTGCTTTTATAGTAGCAGCTGTACCTACAGGCATAAAACAGGGTGTTTCTATAACATGATTATTTAATGTTAAAGTACCTAATCTTGCTTTTAGTGAAGTGCTTAATAATTTAAAATTTATCATTATAAAATTAAAGTTGAGTCACCATAGCTAAAAAATTTATAATCATTTTTAATTGCATGTTTATATACATCTAAAATTTTTTTAGTGTCATAAAAAGCTGCAACCATAATTAATAAACTTGACTGTGGTAAATGAAAATTTGTAACTAAATGGTCAATAATTTTAAATTTATAACCAGGTTTAATAAAAATATCAGTTTCATAAAATTTATCAGGCACATTCCTATCACTATAAAAACTTTCTAAAGCTCTTGCTACCGTAGTTCCGATAGAAATAATTTTACCATTTTTATCTTTGCATTTCTTTATTAGATCAACTGTACTTTGAGGTACGGAATAAAGCTCTGAATGCATTCGGTGTTTATTTATATCTTTAGTTTTAATCGTTGAGAATGTTCCCATACCTATATGTAAAGTTATACATGCAAATCTAACGCCTTTTGTTTTTAATTTTTTGACTACGCTATTATCAAAATGTAACGCTGCAGTAGGAGCAGCAACAGAACCATCTTTACTTGCAAATATTGTTTGATAATAATTTTTGTCTCTATAATCAGGCTTTCTTGTAATATAAGGCGGCAAAGGAATTTCTCCATACTTATTTATCAGATAAGTAATTGTATGATTTAAAATGTTTATCTCACACAAAATACCATTATTATTTTGTATTTGTAATTCTACTTCATTGCCAACTATTATAATGTCTCCTTTTTTTAATTTTCTAGTTGATTGTAATTGGCAAATAAATTTATTTTTAAATAGCAGTCGTTCTATGAGGATTTCTACTTTACCTTTAGTTGACTTCCTTGTGCCGTATATCCTTGCTGGTATAACCTTAGTATCATTAATTATTACCAAATCATTTTCACTAATATATCTATCAATGTTAATAAATTTATCATCTGTCAGATCGTGGGTCTTTCTGCTAATAATTAAAAGCTTAGAGTCACTCCTTTTATTTTTTGGCTTTTGTCCTATATACCTTTCAGGTAAAGAAAAATCAAAAATATTTAAGTCCATTATGATATATTTACAGTTAAAACTACGTATCATAATATATTATTAAGGATAAAGTATGAAAAAAATATTACTATGTGGAGCTACAGGTTTTATCGGGAAAAATATAACTTTAGAGCTTGCGAAAAATAAAAATTATGAAATTCATGCTGTCAGGTATAAAAGACAAAAATACGAAACACCTAAAAACGTTATTTGGCATAAAGCTGACTTGCGGAATCCAGACTTGGTTAACAAACTTACGAAAAATATTGATATTGTTGTTCAGCTTGCAGCTACAACTTCTGGATCAAAAGATATAGTCTCAAAACCATTTATTCATGTAACAGATAACGCTGTAATGAATTCTTATATTCTTAGGTCTTGCTTTAATAATAAAGTAAAGCATTTCATATTTACTAGTTGTACTGTAATGTATCCATCTTCTAAAAAACCAACAAAAGAATCTGACTTTAATGGAAAAATAATAGAAAAATATAAAGGTGTTGGTGAAACTAAAGTTTATATAGAAAAAATAGCGAAATTTTTTTCTACCCTAGGTCAAACAAAACATACAATTATAAGACACTCAAACATATATGGGCCACATGATAAATATGATTTAGAGAAAAGCCACGTATTTGGAGCAACTATTACAAAAGTCATGAATGCAAAAAACTCACTAGATGTATGGGGTGATGGCTCTGAGATAAGAGATTTTCTACATGTTAATGATTTAGCGTCTTTTATTAAAACTGTAATTAACAAACAAAAGAATGTATATGAAATATATAATTGTGGGTCAGGTGTTCCTATATCGATAAAAAAAATATGTCATTTAATTGTTAAAATTTCTAAAAAACCTTTAAAGATTAACTTTAATAAAAATAAACCTACAATAAGTTTTGACTTGCATCTTAATTGCGAAAAAGCAGAGAAAGAACTTGGCTGGAAACCTAAAATAACTATTGAAGATGGTATTAAGAAAACATTAATATGGTGGGGAAAAAATATTAAAAATGCGTGATATTAAAAAAAATTGGGAATTATTATCTAGAACAGAAGTATATGATGGCTCGCCATATATAAAAATAAGTGTAGACAAAGTTAAACTCCCAAACGGAAAAATTATTGATGATTATCATCGTATAGAAATTAAAGATGCCGTAATGTTATTGGTTGAAAACGAAAAAGACGAACTATTAGTATACAAAGAATATAGACATGGAATAAGCCAGGTGTCGCTAACTTTTCCAGCTGGTGGCATTGAGAAAAATGAAAGCCACATAGATGCCGCAAAACGAGAATTATTAGAAGAAACTGGATATGCGGCTGCCTCATATAATATTATTAATAAATACATAGTGAGTGGTAGCTATATGTTTAGCAATTTATGTTATATACGGGTTTCCCAAATAAGAAAAGTTTCTGAGCCAAAAGAGTTAGATATAGAAGATCCTGATATAATATGGATGAATAAAGAAAAAGTTAAATTAGCAATCAAAAACAAAAAATTTATTGGGTTAACATATGCAACAGCAGCATTACATTGGGTTTTAGATGAATAAAAAAAATATTTGGGTAACTGGATCTACTGGAATGGTTGGTCAAGCATTAAAAAGAGCTATAATTTCGTCTGGGTCTTATAATATTATAGAAACAAAAAGAAGTGATCTTGATCAAACAAATCAAAATGAAACAAATCTATGGCTTAAAAAAAATAAGCCAGATGTAATAATTATTACCTCTGCTTTAGTAGGTGGCATACAAGTAAACTCAAAGTATCCATTAGACTTTCTATACCAGAACTCCATGATTGCTTTAAATATAATAAATGGTGCGAATGAAATTAATTGCAAAAAATTAATTTTTCTAGGCGCAAGTTGTATGTATCCTAGAAATACAACACAACCATTTAAAGAATCTAGTATCTTAGACGGTAAAGTAGAAGAAACAAACGAAGGGTATGGTCTTGCAAAAATTCTTGGCGCTAAACTAACAGAGTTTATGAATTTGCAACATAATAAAAAATATATATCTATTATCCCAGCGGCAAGTTATGGCCCTAATGATTGTTACGATGAGAAAACTAATCATGTAATTCCAGCATTAATTCAAAAATTTCATAATGCTAAAGTGAACAAAGCTGAATCTGTAGAAGTCTGGGGAACAGGTAAAGCTAAAAGAGAATTTTTACATGTCGATGATATGGCTTCAGGTATAATTTTTTTACTTGAAAATTATTCTGATAATGAACCAATAAATTTAGGTACGGGTGAAGAAGTGACTATAAAAGAACTGGCTTGTTTAGTATCTAAAGTTGTTAATTATAATGGTAAAATTATATTTAATAAGAGTAAACCTGATGGGATACCAAGAAAAATTTTAGATTCGTCAAAAATTTATAAGCTAGGATGGAAGCCTTCGATAAGTCTTATTAACGGTCTTGAAAAAACATATAATATTTATTTAGATAATTTTAATAAATAAAAATTATGATACAATTCTCTTAATTTATATAAAAATTAATTACTCGATGAAAAAGAAAATTACTATAACTCTTCTCTTGCCTACATATAATGAAGTTGATGGTTTCAAAGAGATATTTCCCAGTATTGACAGAAAATTATTTGACGACATATTAGTTGTAGATGGAGGCTCTAGTGATGGAACTGTAGAATATGCATTCTCGCAGAATATTAGAGTAATGTCTCAAATAAGAAAGGGGTTAAGTGAAGCAGTCATAGATTCTATCGAAACAATTAATACTGACTGTGTAGTAGAGTTTAGTCTAGATGGAAACAGCATACCTGAAAAACTACCAGAATTAGTAAAAGAAATGCAAAAAGGATATGATTTAGTTGTTGTATCAAGATATTTACCGCCTGCAAAATCATATGATGACAATATAGTTACAGCATTTGGTAATTTTATATTTACAAGACTAATAAGATTAATGGGTAATTATCCGATAACAGATTCTTTAGTAATGTACAGAGGATTTAATATATCAATAGTAAAATACCCAGAATTTAAAAAATTTTTAATTGGACCAGTTTTTGAGCCTCTAACATCTATGGTTGCATGTAATAGAAAATTGAAAATATTTGAGATTGCTGGAGATGAACCAGATCGCATCGGTGGCGAAAGTAAAATGCGAGTATTTTATAATGGCGGCTGTATAATTTTAGCCATTGTAAGAACTTATATTTTCAAATTTTTTAAAATAATAATATAGTTTTAAGATTTATTATTTGATATTGTAATAAAGTCGTTTTCTAATTTATAAATAAAACCATATTTTGAAATAGTATTTTTTTCTTTTGATAATTTGCTACCTGTAAAGTTTAAACCATGCCATGGGCATGTAACTCTATTATCACAAAAATCACCATCTTCTAGGGAAGCTCCTTCATGTGGACATACAGAAGGCCAAATATAAAATTCAATATTAGAAATTTTTTTAACTATAAAAGATATTTCTTTTTCACCAAATTTATACAGGCTCCCTTTTTTATTATTAAGCGCATTAATACGAGTAAATTCTTTTATATTAATTTTTATAGGGTACTTTAAGCTTGGATAAACTGTATTATTAGTTAACTTATTTGAACTGTAGTAATCAGGCGGATCAGATTTAAAATTATAACCATATTTTCTCAATAGAGCTCTTTGACTTCTAATTACATAATCTTCTTCTTGAAGTCTTACGTTAAGTTTATAAATTTTTTTATCTAGATATTTATGGATAGGTCTTAAAAACCAATGAGATAATATGTGCCAGCTTATATCTAAAGAACTATTATCATCATTTATAAAATCCATTTCTATAACTGTATGTACATATATTAATCCACCTATAGTAAAAGTTTGGTAATACTGTCCTTCCTTAACTCTTACATCTATCACATTAATAAAAAAAGGCCAATTACCCCATTTAGTAAGTGAATTAGCAAAATTTTCACCAAGAGATATTCTGAGTTCATCACTATAAGTAGAGTGAATAAAAGGTCTATGAGATTGATCCATATGATTCCACTCAAGATCTTGAACAGACCCTGGAGCTTCACAAGAAAAATTACCAGTTGTGACTGATGTGCCCTTACAAAAATCTTTAATAGCTTTTGCTAAATAATTTTTATCTATACTTCTTAACATATGTAAAAATACCTAAAGTTTTGTATAACCATCATTAGTAAATTTAGTATTTGGCTTACCTAGGATTATAAATGATAATCCACAAAGAATACAAATGAACGTGTATAGGACGCGATATGCCAAGAAAAATATGCTTCCAAAAGCAAGATTACTATAATCTGGATTATCCAGAAATAGTTTATAAAAATAATTATACGAAGCTTCTCCTACTCCAATTCCGCCAGGAGTAATTGGCACAGAATTAGACATATAACTTAACCCTCCTACTACTATATTTTCAAAAAAACCAATGTAATTCATATTAAGCTGAATCGACATTATGTAGAAAGTAGAAATAAAAATTATATGGCTCAATAAAGAAATTATCCAGCATAAAAAAACATAACTCACTTTTGATTTATAGTTTTGAATATTACTTGCTAATAAAAAGATAAAATTAACAACGTATTTCAACTTTCTATTTTTTATATTACCCAAATAAGACAAAACATATTTTGAAAAAAGAAAATAAATAATAGAAATTAGAAGTAATGATATAAATACTGTTAAAATAATAATATAAATAGTCAATAACGCATTACTATTTAAAATCTTTTCTTGATAAAACAACCCTATAATTATGCATAAAGTTATAAGAGCGTGAAAACCAAGTATCCTTGATATAATAACTGTAAATAAAGCTGCATGTTTTTCTTCAGGTTTAACATGTCTATAAAGATATAAAAATCTCGCGGAATCTCCTCCTACACCACCTGGCATTACTATATTAAAAAATGTTCCGTAGCAATATATAAGTAGGGACTTAATGTAAGTTATATTATATTTTTGAGATCTAAGAAGTAACCACCATCCAAAATTATGTATTACGATAGCTAAACATATAGTTAGTAATATTATTGCAGTGTATTTAGTAAATATTATATCTGGGCTTGGCACTATTATTACATTTACTGATAACATATATGTTATAACACCAATAACAAGAAGAGATTTTATACAAATTTTAATATACTTCATAATTTTTGCACTATAATTTCTATCGAGTACTCTCCGTCGCTATGTTTATAAGGATCTGTGATTGTAAAGCCCTCTTTGCATATTTTAGAATAAATAACTTTGTAGTTTTTTAAATTTCTTTCTAAGAGCTGCATAATACCAATAGTGTTTGGTTTTTCATCATTTTCAAGTTTAAAGAAATGTTTATGATCTAAGCTAAAGCGGGAAGGAAGTGTCTTTTTTTTCTCATACAAGTCTCTTTCTGGTAACCACCAATTTTTAATTGTTACATTTACATCATCTAGATGCTCTAGCAAGTGAGAGGAATACAAAAAGTTAAATTCTTCATTAGAAATTTTCTCTAAATAATGGGCATCGCCATCTTCAATATCCCACCCAAAACAATTTGGTGATAAAAGATCTCCTCCATATCCAATATCTACACCTTTGCCTTTGCAATAGAGTTCAAAAAAACCTTCTTTATCTCGTCTTTTTTTTGCTTTAAATGTTTCTTTCTGGAGTAAAGGTCTTTGAAAAAACTTATACCTAGTTTTATTTAAATTATAATAAATTCTTGGAATATATTTAAACAGTCTATCTGGCAAAATAGATCTTATTATGTTTACTACACTTTGCTCAATAGACATATTTTTTCCAGAGAAATTAATTTTTAAAATTATAAAGGCTTAGCGTTAAAATTGCTAGACTAATGATTTGGCAAGGTTAGTTGATTAAACCTTGCTATTTTATATCAATAACTACATCTTAGTATTTCAATGGCTTTATTTTAAGTAAATCCTTGCCTGAAAGTATTTGTAATCTACCTTAATTGAAGTTCATGAATCAAAACTAATTCTCTCATATTTATGAGAATATAATCTTCTTTGGGTGCATTTGCTTTTTGACTTTTAGTATCTGAAAATATTTCAAGTGTACCCCAATTATTTTCATATTTAGCATATTCTCCGTCCCAAATAGTAGGATTACAAGAGCTAGTGGTTTTTATTCCTCTATCTTTAAGCAGCATTACCATTGCGAAATTTATTGGCCATCTAAAGTAATTAAGTCCTGCACCAAACTCATCTCTTGAATAATGTATTTTTGTGTAATACATCTCTCCGGTAACTACGTGTATCAAAACTTTTTCTTTATTTTTAATTTTAGGAATAACTTCTCGATCTAAAATCGAGGACATGTAGTTCATTTCGTGTTGATTTGGCTCGACAACTGTTTTGTAAATATTGTAATTTGTCGCAAAAATTATGCCTACAAAGAAAGTTCCCAATACAGTTGTTAAAAAATATCTATAATATTTATTATTATGCGAAAAAAGAATTGATAAAGACCAGAAGAAAACATAACCAATCAATGGGGTTAAAGCAATTGTGTAGCGAAACATTGTGTCGGAATTATTGCTGACAACAGAAGGTGAAATTGCCAAACAAGTCAAAATTAAAACACTTATAAAAACCAATACATTGTATCTCTTGTTTATTGATTTCCTAACAATCAGTAATGCCAATATGAAAGTAGAAAAAATAAATACAAGCTTATCAAAATCGTTAAACACTGGATATTGAATTTCCGATAATAAATCATTATTAAATAGTGAGGACATTTCAATTGGGAACATTTCACTAATATCCCATAAATTTGAAGCGACTCTCACAGCATCCAATGTATGTAAAAATAATTTTGAGATATCTCCTGTCACAGACAAGCCTCTCCAAGTGTTCATATCAATATCGAGAACAAATGCAAGTAATTTACCCAAAACAAAATATACAACCATTGTCAAAATAGAAAGAACAAATACTTTAATAGAAAAATTTATAATTTTTTTCGGGTTGTCTGATTTAAATATCGCCAACAAAGATATGGCAAGCAAAAACCAAACAAACATTGCTGACGGCGGGTAGGCAGTTATAGCGATTAAATATATTATGAATGCAGAAAAGTATAAAAATCGTTCAGCTCTTTTCTCAAAATCATTGTCTTTACACCTATAATATAAAAATAAAGCAATCATTGAAACGAAGATTGCAACATACATAAATTTATTGTAAAAAGTTAAAAAAGTTATAAGTTGTAAAAATAAAATGAACTTTAAAACGCGACCAATATTATGGTAATTTTTATTTTGTATGTCCCATACAATAAATACTATTATTGAAGATAATAATACCGGGACAGCCATAAAAAAATAATGGTACGTGCTGGCCATAATTTGCATTGGCGGCAAGGTGAATAAAATTATAGCTAAAAATAATGCCCACAGCTTATTGATATTAAATATTCTCAGCCATTTAAATAACAATAATGAACTGAAAGAAAAAACTGCAATAGTTGCAATTTTTACGTATTTAGCTCCAGACAAATACTCAGTGAAAAGTTCTGAGTAGTACATAAAAATCATGGTGTATGGTCTGACTTCGTTATACACAGAGTTTTCAAATAAGTGGTGTGATCTGATGGAAATTCTATCCCAGCATGCGCTCAACCAGATACGCTGGCCCAAAAGCAATCATGAGAGATAGAAAAATAAATGAAAATATAAAAATATCTTTGCTGAAAAATCTTTCTATAAGTTTATTCATAAAAAAATTCGTGGAATATAAAAATATATTATAATCATTTATACCTTAAATTACTAGAACCTTAAAAAGCTACTCACTCTTAAGTTTCAAAATAAAAACATCATAATTATACTGTTTAATAGTTTCGACAAGCTCCCATTTTGTTTGCGAGATTGTGCCATCGTTAATCATTATAACAATATCTAAAATCGCTTTAAAAGACTCAATAGAGCCAGAAGATATACAGCATGCTTCTGTAACAGAAAAACAATTATGTCGGTATTTCAAATCATCTTTGTATTTTTGTGATCCATCGTCATGAAGTAAAGGGTTTAAAAGAAACATAAAATCATAACCTTGGTTAGCAATCATTTTATAAGAATTTTCATCGTATTTTCTAGGGTTACTTTCAATATAACCCCCAGCTTGAAATAATTTTCCTTTTAGATTAGATAGACGACTTATTTTAAGTGGGTCAACGCCGTATTTGCCAGTAAGCCTGCTGGAGCCGTCAACATAAACTCTTTTGAAATTATATTTCTGATGATATTTTACCAGAACATCTAAAGTATGAAGATCGCTATCTTTAATGGGATCAGCTGTTTCTTGTACAAAACCACGAGGAAAAATACCTGTGTAATTGTTTTTAGCAAAATTATAAAAACCTTGGTTTACAAACTTTAAGTTCAATGAATAATCAAAAAACACAAAAGACTTGAAAAGCACAAATGAAAGCACAAGAAAAACAGGTAATCGAGAATACTTCTTAAAGCTACCTAGAAGAATTAAAAAAATTACTACACATATTGTCACGGCTGACACTAATCTAACGGCAGCAGTTTGAGCACTAAATAATGTTAATACGGGTAAAATTACAGAAGATGCAAATATATAAATAAATATTTTTGGTTTTGGAATTTTTCTATTAAGCAGTGACAATAAAAATAAAGATATCAAGCTAAAGTAAAAAGCATAAAACGAGTTTTGATAAATACTGCCTGAAAGCAACGCGCTAAAAGACCCGATAGAAGTATGATCAGGTAAATTCCAATGCCCAGCAGGGAATAATGATCCAAAGGTTGCGGAAAAAACCCAATAGAAAAAAGAATGGAATGACAAAGCCCATACAATAATATTTAGCACAAATATTAATAAAAATGTTGGCAGAATATAATTCTTATGATTTTTAAATTTAAAAGATAATTCTTTACGAAAAGTATTGAATTGTTTTTTATATAACAATACGGCTGTAAAAAATCCCAATAAAATAGTAAAAGTAATTGTGAGTTTTAAATACACATCAGTAACAACGCTAATATTATAAGCAGGGAAATGGCCCCGAATAAGATGCTGATACAACGGTTCCCCGAAGGTCCTTAAATAAGGAAAACATAAAAGAATACACAAAAATAATATGAATAAATACGCTATTGTTATGAATTGATGATTCGTAAAAATATTTTTTATTCTTCCTCTCGACAACGTAATTATGATTGGAAAAAGCAATATAAGTAAAGCTTGAATGGGCCTAACCGATAGTGCTAACGTCATAAACACTGCAAAATATTTACTGTAATGGGCTACTGAAAAACTGTTTGATTTATACAAATAGTAAAATGTGGGTAGTAAAAAAGCTATGAGAGCAATTTCAGCAACGTTATTTATAGCATTTGCAAATACTGCTGGCAGAGTGCCGATAATTATTGCAGATAATATTGAGTAATATTTTTTCCTAGTAAATTCAAATATAATTAAATACGAAAACACTGTAATTAAGGTAACGTAAAAAATACCCATCAACGCAAAAGCAACATTCCAATTACCAAGACTAGGAATTAATATTAGTGATCCAAGTGCTGGGAATAAATGAGGCACACCCCTACCAGCAATCACATGGTCTAGAAAGCGGATAAAAGATTGAAAAATATTATCTTTATCAAGAAAAAGATCTTCATAAATTAACACTGATCTGAAGAAAAATCCTCCACCATCACTTGCAGGAAAAATATTGTCCATGATATGCCACAACATCATTAAAATGGCAGGCACCAATAATAAAACATACTGGATTTTAAATTTAGTAATTATAGATCTTGAAAAATCACTCATACTTTATTCCTTTTCTCACTTTTTTATTTTCAAAATAAAAACATCATAATTATAATGTTTAATAGTTTCCACCAGCTCCCATTTTGTTTTAGAAATGGATCCGTCATTGATCATTCGGACAAAATCTAAAATCATTTTAAACGATTTTAGAGAGCCTGGAGAAATATTACATGGGGCAGTAACGTGATTACAATTGTAATGAAATTCTAGATCATCTTTGTATTTTTGTGATCCGTCATCATGAATCAAAGGATTAACAAGAAACATAAAGTCGAAACCGTTATTAGCAGCCATTTGGTAAGAATTTTTCTCATAGTTTCTAACATCAACATCACCAACTAAAAATGGAGTGTTTTTAAATATTGCAATATTATTTACTTTAAATTGATCAACCCCGTATTTACCAGTGAGCTTACTTGTACCGTCAACGTATGCTTTCTTAAAGTTATATTTCCTATGATATTTTGAGAGTAAATCTAAAGTATAGAGACCAACATCTTTAGTAGATTCTACTTTTTCTTGGGAAAAACCAGTAGGGAAATTAGGCGTATATTTATTTTTCGCAAAACTATAAAAATCATGATTAACAAATTTAAAGTTCAATGAATAATCAAAAAAAACAAATGACTTGAAAAGCATAAACGAAAGTACTAGAAAAACAGGTAAGCGAGAATATTTCTTAAAACTCCCCAAAAGAATTAATAAAATTATCATGCAGATTACGATTGCTGGAACAAATCTTACAACAGCAGCTTGAGTACTTAATAAAGTTAAAACAGGAAAAATTAAAGCAGATGCCAAAACGTAAATAAATATTTTTTGCTTTGGAATTCTTTGATTAAGCAATGACAGTAAAAATAATGATATTAAGCTAAAATAAAAAGCATAAAATGCATTATATTTTATACTTCCTAAAACTAGTGTAATAAATGTATCTGAGCTATTGTCAGATGCTAGATTCCAATTCCCGGCATCAAGTAATGTTCCAAAAGTTGCGGCAAAAACCCAATAGAAAAAATTATGGAATAGCAAAGACCAGATGATAATATTTAGAACAAATATTAATAAAAATATTTGTAAAATATAATTCTTACTATTCTTAAATTTAAAAGATAGTTCTTTACGTAAAGCATGAAATTGATTTTTATAAAGCAATAAAGCTGTGAATAATGTGAACAAAAATGTAAAAAATATAGTTAAATTTAAATATACATCTGTAACAATACTAATATTATAAGCTGGGAAATTACTCCGAGTAAGATGTATGTAAAGTGGTTCCCCAAAATTACGTAAATACGGAACATACAAAAGTATACATAAAAATAATATTAATAAATAAGAAATTGTAATTAATTGCTGACTTGTAAAAATATTTTTTATTCTTCCTCTCCACAACGTAATTATGATTGGCAAAAGTAATATAATTAAAGCCTGAACGGGTCTAACCGATATTGCTAACGTCATAAATATTGCAAAATATTTACTATGATTAGCTACAGAACAATGATCTGATTTATACAAAAAATAAAATGCAGGCAGCAAAAAAGCGATGAGGCCGATTTCAGCTACATTAGCTACAGCATTTGCAAATACTGCTGGCAATGTGCCAACGATTATTGCTGATAAAGCCGAATAATATTTTTTTCCAGTAAATTCAAATACAATTAAATATGTAAATACCGTAATTAACGAAACGTAAAAAATACCCATCAAAGCAAAAGCTGCGTTCCAATTGCCAAGACTCAAAATTACAAATGGCGACCCAAGTGCTGGAAATAAACTGGGCTTAATACCTCTACAGCAAATTATGTCACTAATATAACGTGTTATAGACTCAAAGAAATTATCTCTTTCAAGAAAAAGATTTTCGTAGAGTGAGACTGAGCCAAAGGCAAGCTGTTATCAATTATATGCCATACAATCATAAAAAAAGCAGGCACAAATAATAGGAAGTAATGTAATTTAAAGCTTGAAAAAGATAATTTAAGATTATTCATTTTTTAATCTTAATATAAATACATCGTAACTGTAAATATTTATTGTATCGATTAACTCCCAATTAGTTTCTGAAATTGTTCCGTTAGCAATCTTATTTGCAAGGTCTACATGTAATCTAAAGGAATAAAGTGATCCAGGCGCAATGTTGCAAGGATCGCTAGTATTATTGCAAGACAAATAGTAATTAAGCTTGTCATGATATTCTTTTGAGCCATCATCATGTAAAAGTGGGTTAGTTAAAAACATAAAATCAAACTTGTGACGTTCTTCAAGCTCTTTATAAGAATTATCATTATATTTTCTATGATACGGAGCATCAACCCTAAACTTTTCTGGGTGATACTCTAAATAATTTCTAATCTTGTACGAGTCAACTGCATTCTTGCCATGCCACTTACTATGACCATCAACATATATTTTTTTGAAATTATATTTCTTATGATAATTTCTTATAATATCTAAAGCGAGAAATGTAGCTGTTTTTTCACGACTAATATTATTTCTAAAATGTTTTTCCGCGCCAATAGAGGCGGCCAAATTAATATAGTTAATTTTTGAAATTGAAAAATGATGATCATAAAAAATTAAATTTTTAGAGACAAGAAATAAAATTAAAATAAAAATAATTCCTGGGAAATATCTCTTCAACGAACCTATCAATATTAATAATAAAATAAATAAAATGACAAAGCCAGTTGCGAATCTATATGGGTCGGACTGAGATGAAAATAACAATATTAAAAATACAGGTAATGATGATAAAATTACATAAGTAAAATTTGAAATCACCATCTTAAAATTATTTAGAATAAAAAATAATGAGAATATGAAAAACAAGGCATAAAATGTAAATACACCATTCCAGACTAAAGTCTCATATAATTTTTCCATAAAACTTAAGTTATTATTTAATGCAGGCTGCGCAGATATCATGGATCCAAAGGTTGCACCATATATCCAATTTATTAGATCATTTAGCTGATAGCCCCAAATTATAATTATTAGAACTAAAAATAGAGAAATAGATGATATAAGATAGCTATCATTATTTTTATAATTTAATTTTATATTTTTGTAATGCAAAAATTTATATTTATTTTTCTTATATATTAAATAATTAATGAAAATAAATGCACCATATAAAATAAATGTTAAATTATAATACAGGCTTTCTAAAAAATATATTTGCTCAGAGTGATCACCCCAATTCATATGCTCTATGTATACTGAACTACCAATATTCTTCAAATGAGGAATTGTAAATAGCACTACAACAGTTACAAAAATTAAGTAAGTAATAGTAATTAAACTTTTTGATGTAAAAATCTTAGCTTTGTAACCACTGTAAAAATAAAATAATATTGGAACAAGAGTTATTAAAAAGGCTAGCAACGGCCTAACAGCAAATAAAAGAGCAAAACTAATTGCAAATAAATAGCTATAATTTTTATTTACCAAGTAATTTGATTTATGTAAATAATAAAAAAAAGGAAGTATGAACATAGTAATTGCAATTTCAGCATGGTTATATATAGCTTGATCAAATACAGCTGGAGAAATGCCTATAATTGAAGCAGATATTGCTGCAAAAAGTTTATTTTTTGAAAATTCTAATATTAGTAGATAACTATAATATATAATAACTATCAGATAAGAAATGTTAAGTAATAAATATCCTACTTGAAAGTCTCCAAATGATAAAAAAACTGCTGGCAAACCTATTGCTGGAAACAGAATTGGCTTAGTACCTCTTTCAAAAAATAGATGTTTAAAAAAATCCCTGATTGACTCAAAGAAATTATTTTCTGCTATAAAAAAGTGTTGAGCATGACTGTATGATCTAAAAAAATATCCACTTCCATCATCTACTGGTAGACTAATATCAAAAATGTGCCATATGGTCATGGCTATTATTGGCAAAATGCAAATAATAATTATATATATATGGTGACAAAATAGAAAAGATCTTATTGATTTTAGCATTAAAAAAGCTCTTAATTTTATTCAATACTTTCATATAATATTGTAGTATTTAAAAATATGCCACATTTAATTAAGATGCAAAAAAACTTAATTTAATATTTAACTACATGATTAAATTGTACTATAATAATACCTACTAATACTCACAAATATTTAACAAAAAAACTATGAGAAAAAAAATAGAAGATTATTTTGAAAAGGTTTCTAATAATTTTATTCAATTAAAAAATCAATCTCAAAAAATAGAAGAAGCAGCTAACGAGATTATAAGTTCACTACAAAAAGGTAATAAAATTATTTTTTGTGGTAATGGTGGTTCTGCCGGAGATTCACAACATCTTGCTGCAGAATTAATGGGGAGATATAAAGTTGATAGAAAACCATTGCCCGCTATTGCTCTAACTGTAGATACTTCAGCAATTACAGCTATCGGCAATGATTATGGTTATGAGAATGTATTTTCAAGACAGCTTAGAGGCATAGGTAATAAAGGAGATGTTTTAATTGCAATTTCTACTAGTGGTACAAGTAAAAATGTAATAAAAGCAATAAATGAAGCAAAAGATATGGGTATATATGTAATTTCATTTTCAGGAATTAATAGCTCAGAAATGCAAGATTTAAGTCATTTAACTATTAATGCGCAAAGTGAGGAAACTAATCACATTCAGGAAATGCATATAGCTATAGGCCAATTAATTTGCGGGATAGTTGAGTCTGCTGTTGTAGAGAATAAAATTTAATATGTTCTGAAATTAAATAAAACACGTAACAACCATCTAAATGAAAAGAGTGTTTTCTCAGTTATTTTTTTAAAAAAACCGCCTCCACCATACTCAAGGTAAAATAATTTTCTAAAAATATTGAAAAATAATATTTTTACCATTGGTACCTTATAAGATATTTTTATGTCGCCAATAACATATGATTTGTTTATATGCTTTATAGGGCCTTCAATATCGTACTCATTTTTTATTATTTCACAGTATATTCTAGCTGCGACTTTTTTTGCAATAGATTGAATTTTATAACTAACAGAAATATTTGTGACCGTAATCATTTTTTTCAAAATTAACCTATCATCTATTGATTTGCCAGTATGTTTTTCCATTTTTATATTGTTCACAGGTATATCTCTTGTTGCTCTAAAGCTATTATTAAATTTGTCAAAATTTTCCAAGTAGTACATTACTGTTTGATTGTACGAATCAATACTGAAGCAAGGAATATTTCCTACGAGATCTCTCCATTTTTTTGTACATACATCAATATTTTCTGGCATACTCACACATTGCCAATGATCTGAATAATTAAAATGTTTTCTCCAACCTAGCCTTAATCTAAAGATATCATCTTTATAATAATTCTTATATTTTAAAATTTCTTTATCCCACCCTAATGTTTTAAACCTCATATCATCTGCTAAAGCTAAAACATAATATGAGTCTTTATTGCAGAAATTAAGTAACTGTGACATTGGTATATGCTGATCATATAAGTCACCTACGTATATATCATGATATTTTATAGTAATTTTAGAATTTACACTTGAGCGAAATTTTTTAAATTCTGTCTCCCCAACATCACAACCAACTAATACCTCTATGGATTCTAAATTTTCTGCTGTTGATTCTATATTTGATATCAAAGATTTAAAATTTTTTATTTTGTTTGAGCATAATATTATTGAAATTTCTATATTGTTACTCATTTTTTTTTCTTCCGTCTAAAATCAATTCAGATTCGTTATTGTAATAAGATTTGTAAATTGATTTTGTAACAATATCAATCTCCATCCCATACACTATTTGTTTGTTTGTCTTAATATTTGTAGGGTATACATCTAGTATGGTCTTATTTTCAAGCTCATGCTTTAAACAGTTCGAAAATCCTTTAAGACCCCATTTTGTTGCAGCATATAGTGTTCTAAATTTTTTTGTTTCAATTCCAGACATAGAATTTATATTTATAATACCATTTAATGTTTTTAACATGCCGTATGAAAGTAAAATTGGCGCCCTTAGGTTTACATTAATTATATTATTTATATAAGAAATATCTAAATCTATAAAATCTTTATTGGCGCAGTGTATTCCTGCATTATTAATTAGTAAATTTACATTTTTTGAGTTTGCGTATTTTGATAAGTTAACAACATCTTTCTCGCTATTTAAATCACAAGCATAGTAATCTATTGAGTCTGCTTCAGATATTTTTGTTTTGATGTTTTTTAATGCTAATTCATCTCTTCCATGAAGTATTACTTCGTGCCCTTTTTCAAAGAAATACGTTGCTAGGCTTTTTCCTAACCCCTTGCTAGACCCGGTAATCAAGACTTTATCTAATTTAGCCATTATTTGTAAAAAATTTAACTCTTATATACTTTATCTGTAAAGACGTTATATCTCAAATTTTCTATATTTTTATTTTTTAGATACCAATCAATTGTGTTCTTAATACCATCTTTTAAATTAGTTTCCGAAACTATTCCAATACTTTTAGCTCTTTCTGTGCTCATTAGTCTTTTTTTGTCGCCGGCAGGCTTTGTGGTGTCCCAGACTAATTCACAATTGTCTGGCATTAATTCAGCTATAGTTTCTGCAATTTCTTTAATTTTAACACCTTCTCCACTGCCTAAATTTATAGGTTTATTGTAACCTTTTTCTACAACTTTCATCATTCCTGCCGCAACATCTTTTGAGTATATAAAATCTCTTATTGGTGAGCCGTCACCCCAGACTGTTAATGGTCTTTCTCCAGACAAAGCCCTATTAATTAAACTTGGAATAACCATTGCGTTTTCTGGATCAAAATTATCATATGGCCCATACACATTTGCTGGCCTAACTATTGAAATTTTATCCCACTTATATTGAATCTCATAAGCTTGAGCTTGAAGCTCTCCCATTCTTTTTGCCCAACCCGCAAATCTATCATTTTCTGAAGGGAAACTGCTCCAGACATCGTCTTCAACAAAAATATCTGTAGGATGATAAACGCCTATGCTGCTAGTAAATAAATATCTATCAACATTACACTGCCTTGCAGCTTCCATCATATTAATTGAAAAAGTTATTGTGGGTACAAAAAAACTAGCTGGATTCTCCATGGTCATTTTTGGCGATCCTTTCACGCCAACCAAATTAAAAACTATATCCATGTTTTTGCATACTTCTAAGCAATTTCCAAAATTTCTTAAATCAACATTTTTGAAAATAACTTTTTTTGAAATATCTTTTGGATTATCTAAAGAAACAATAGTGATGTTAGCTTCTTCTTCTATTAGCATATCAACTAATGGTCTGCCTATAAGTCCAGTGCCACCAGTAACTAAGACCTTTTTATCTTTATAAAACCCCATAGTCTTTCTCTTCAAAGTAAACAATTGTACTTCCTAATTCTGACATCTCGAAAGGTACAACCATTTTTGTATCGAATATTTTACTGAGATCTTCCTTTTTATCTTCTGCACAAAAAAATAACATAAAGCCACCAGATCCAGCTCCTAATAATTTTCCCCCAAGTGCTCCATTTTTTAAAGCGTAATCATATAAATTATCTATTTCAACTGTTGAAACTACATCAGATATACTTTTTTTTAGTAACCAATTTTGATGTAATAATTTTCCAAACTCATCATACTTATCGTTAATAACAAGATCTCTTGCTTCATCTACCATTCCCTGCATCTCACTTACTATGGAAACTTTATTCTTTATATCTTGTACTTTTTTTTCTGCAACAGAAGATGCTAGCCTGCTAATACCTGTATATACAAGAACCAATCTTTTAAAAAAATTGGTTAATTGTGATTTTGTTAACAAAACCTTTTCTATATGATAAGACGCATCTTGTTGAATACTTACATAATTAAAACCACCGAATGCTGTGGCAATTTGATCCTGGATGCCTATTACTTCTTCTAATTTATCTCGTTCTATATGATATGCTTGTTTGGCTAACTCGTATTGATTAGGACTATGACCTCTAGCAGCGTGCAAACTGTGATTTAATGCTACAGTAAATGCTGAACTTGATCCTAAGCCGCTTCCTCCAGGCAAATCACCTGTGTATGTAATATCAAGACCTGCATTAACATTCATACACTCTAAACTATGTCTAACTATTGGGTGTTTTATTGCCTTGACTGAACTAACATCCTCCGCAATTCTCCAAGACACTCTATATCTTTTTTCTTGAAATGGAGGTTTAATTCGCAGAGTTATATAACAATAGTGATTAATAGCTAAAGATAAAAAAGCTCCACCATGATTCTCAAACCATTCTGGGTAATCAGTACCGCCTCCAAAAAAGGAAACTCTATATGGTGCTCGAGCTACTATCATCGTTCATCCTTAATAAATTATTAAAACCACTTCTTTACAGAAGCTCTATATAAAATCTCTTTTGCAGGGCAATAAAAAATATCAAAAAACCAAAAAAACCCTCTAAATTCATACCCAATTTTAAAAGTATCAAAAAGTTTTTTTGTGGATAAAGTTAACACATAATATGCAAATAGTAACGATAAATTATGAGCTTTGAAGTCTTTAAGTTTATTATATTTATATAATGAGTCTTTATAAATCGGCAAAAAAGAATCCGCTATCTCTATATGCTGGTACCTAATAGTCAATATATTTCTTCTACTTAAAGTATTTGATTTCGAATGAGCTCTCATTCTATACAAAACTTTCTCAATTACATAATTTTTTACTCCAAATAAACACAAACGCAATAGATGTTCTTTGTCGTTAGCATATAAATCTCCGCCAGTATTTGAATAAGTTTTTAAATAACCATATTTTAAAAAAATATTTTTTTTATAAAAATGTCCCATAGCATGTTTAAATAAAATATTATTTAACTTTAATTCTAAATTTTTTTTTAAAAAAGATGACATAATAACCTTGCCATCACTAAGATTCTCTATTTCAAGTCCATAAGAAAAAATATCACAACTATTTTTGTTTTTTATATATGCATTAGAAATCTCAAACAGCATATTATCTTCATAATAATCATCTGTGTGCAAATAACCAATTAAATCACCCGTAGCTAATTTAATGCCTTTATTTTGTGCCTCTGAAGCACCATTATCTTTTTCAGAAACTAATATATCAATAATATCATTATTCTTTTCTATGATACTTAAAGTTGAATCAGTAGATGCCCCATCTATTACTATACATTCAAGGTTTCCATAATTCTGCACTCTCAAGGAATCAAAAGTTTTTTGGATAGTATTTTCTGCATTAATACATGGTATTACTACAGTTATTTTTGGAAATTTATTCATTATGCTTAATTGCTTCTTTTAATTTACTATATTGTTCTTTGTTTGAAATAAATTTTTTTAAAATATTCTTTTTCTCTAAATATATAATTATAAATATAAAATGTTTGTCAAAAAAATCTATTTTACACCAAAATATAAAAAAAATATTAAATAATAAGCTACTTGTTAACCAACCTTCACTTCCTCTGTGATGAAAGTATTTAAGTTTTTTAATAAAATTTTTAAAAGTATGAGAAATATAATTTACTTTAATAATTTCTATTTCTATTTTTTTATCTTTATTAATTTCTTTTGCCAGCAAATATGCAGATTCAAAAGATTTTTTTTGAATTTTGTATGATATCAATTCACAAAATGACTTATAACCTAATTTGGTTCTTTTTATTCTTTGCTTCATATTTAAATTTGTTAAAGTTTCTTCACCACTAAAAATTAACAAATCATCAACAATACTTCTTTTAAAGTCTTTTCCGTACATACTTAAGTAATAAGATACAGTTTCTTGAAAAGTATCAGGTCCTATGCATGGATTCCAGTATCCAACTACATCTAACCATTTTTTTGAATAAAATGAAAAATCTGGTTTGTATCCACATTCCCATAAATCATTGTATATATGATATTTATATTGTGAGCACCTTACTCTGAAAATCCTATCATTATCATAAAGCAAAGAATGTTTAATTAGAACTGAATCCCAATTATTAGTTTTTATTGTAATATCATCAGAAAGTACAGCAACATATAAAGCAGACTTAGAAGTTTTTTTTAAAAGAAGATTAATTGGTTTCCAGGCATCATTAAAATTTTTTATAATATCAGTTTCAATAAACTTTATAGAATTATTATATTTTTTGTTTAATTTATCTATTTCTTCCTTCATAGCATTATCGTCCTTATCTATATGAACAATAATTTCTAGAAAATCTATATTACTTATTTTTTTAAAAAAAGAAGTTGTAAATCTATTGAAGTTTTCTGCTTTATTTGAGTTTAAATGTATTGAAAATATTTTTTCGTTTTTAGGATTATCTGTCTGCATTTAATCTAAACTATTTTTTATATCATTATAATGATCCTTGGCTTTATCAAGATTTTCTTGATTAAAATGTTTAGGATAAATAACAGGCATATCTTTTAAGGAAATTTTTTTCCATAAATTATTAATTTTTTGCATTGCCCAAAAACCTCCCCATGAACTTACTTCTCCAAATATTTCTTCGATTGCAACGGTTACACCAGGATGATAGTTTTTATTTGTTTTTGGATCTTTTATAAAATCTTTATTCTTATTTTGCATGGCAAAATCTTTATCAACATTCTTCAGTTGTATGTTTAAATCATCTCCACATATTATTCCATAATTTTCAACTAATCTTAGTGAATTTATTACATCTTTTTTAACAAATTCATACGTATGATCGGCATCAATAAAAATAACACTAAATGATTCATCCTTGAGATAATGTAAAATATTTTCGCTTTTACCTCTTAAATGCTGAGTGATAATAGATTTAGGGACTGTATTTATATTATGTAAAAAAATATTATAAGCAAAATCAGATTCTAATAATTCCTCCATTTCTAAAACATAGTCATTGTTCTTGTGTTCTTTTAAATCAAAAAAGGGCTCCCATGCATCTACACATGTTAAAGAACCTTTGGAATTAGAATGCTCTGCCAGACCCTGCGCCCAGGATAACGCTGATGCCCCAAACCAAGTACCAATTTCCATAATAGATAAATTTCTTTCTTTATTTTGCTTAGCTAAGAACCATATACTTGCAATCATAAACATATGTCTCACTGGAGCGCTAAGAACTGCATTTTTATGATCTAAATATGGTTTTCCTTTTACTAAATTCTCTAGTATTTTTTTATTAATCATATGTCTATCGAGTTAAATATGCGCCACTATTTTTTTCAACCATCTTTCTCCAATATTCTAAAAGATCAAAAATAGTTTGCTCGTATGTATATTCTGGCTTCCATCCAGTATGATTTGTAAATTTTGTAGTATCAGGTATTTGTAGGTCAGCATCAATTGGTCTCAATCTATCTGGGTCTTCCTCAATTTTTATTTCATCTTTAATTGTTGATATATTTATAAGGTCATTAAGAATTTGTTCAATTTTACAGGAATGTGTACCACCTATATTATAATATTCACCTGCTATAGGGTTAACAGTTACTAACATATAATAAGCTCTTACAGCATCTCTTACATCTGCTATTGTCCTCATAGATTGCAAATTACCAACTTTTATTATTGGTTTTATAATTCCTTTTTCAGCCATTGCAATTTGTTTTGCAAACGTTGATTCAGCAAACACATCACCTCTTCTTGGGCCGGTATGGGTAAACATTCTTGTTGTCATAACTTTCATACTATAAGCCTCAGCATAGAACCTACCTACTAAATCTGTTCCTATTTTAGAGATGGCGTAAGGTGATGCCGGATGGAATGAGCACTCTTCATTTATTGGTAACTTATCTTTTGATACTCTTCCAAAAACTTCTGATGATGCGCAAACATGTATAATTGATTTTGGAGAAAACTTCTTTAATGACTCAAGTAACGATGAAGTTCCTGATATATTTGTTGCGTATGTGTCTAAAGGAGCATCAAAACTTGTTTTTGGATAACTTTGTGCGGCCAAATGAAATGTATAATCAGGTTTAACTTTTTCTACCACTAAATCTAATGACTGAGAATCTCTTAAATCGCCATAATGCAAAAATACCCTATCTTTAAGATTAATTTTTGCTATTAAATTTTCAATATTATCTAAAGGGCTTCTCCATCTTATCAAGCCATGTATTTCCCAATCGGTATTTTCTAACAAAAATTCTGCCAAATGAGAACCTACCATGCCTGTTATACCAGTTATAAATGCTTTCATTTTTTTGTTCTCTCATTAATAAATTCCTTTATTTTACCTGTAACATAATATATTGCATCATTAGCAAGTGATTGATGAACACCAATAGAAAACCCATTATCCATTATTGTATCTGAATTGCTTAATTTGCCTGAAATTCTATGCTCGAATAGATTGTTAGCTGGTTGTCTAGCTAGGTTACCTGCAATAATAGGTCTTGTTTCAACACCACAGTTATTTAAATAAGTACATATCTCGTCACGACTAAAATATTTATTATTCTTTACTATCATAGGAAAACCAAAATGAGAGTTCTCTGAATGTTTTGTTGTTGTTTGAAAACTAAAAAAATCCCCTAAAGTCTTTAACTCATTATAATACTTCTTAGCATTACTTTTCCTATTATCTATAAATTTATCTATTTTATCTATTTGCAACAAACCCATAGCAGCTTGCGGCTCTGTGATCCTTAAATTATAACCATCATTTACAAATAGAAATTTTGGATCAAAATCTTTGTACATTTCAATCCATTTATTTTTATTTTCCACTTGTCTAACCCATCCATGCGCTCTAACAATTCTCATCATTTCAGATAATTCATGATCATCAGTAACACAAATTCCACCTTCTAATGTAGTTATGTGATGCGAATAATAAAAACTAAAACTCGCAATTCTTCCAAAACTACCAACATATTTATCTTTATACTTAGCACCCATTGATTCACAACAATCTTCTATCAACATTAAATTATGTTTTTTACAAATTGATAAAATATCATCCATTTCACATGGATTTCCATATATAGGTACTGAAAATATAGCTTTTGTTTTATTTGAAACTGCTTCTTCAATTTTATTGGTATCCATATTAAAAGTATTAACATCACAATCAACATAAACAGGAATTAAACCCATTTGTATTACTGGCCACACTGTTGTAGACCAAGTTAAAGCTGGTAAAATAATTTCGTCGCCTTTATTTAAATTATTTTTTGTAAGCTTGCTAGTTAATACTGAAAGCATTAAAAGATTAGCTGATGACCCGGAATTGTTAGATACGCCATGTTTATATGAATATTTGCTACAATATTTTTTTTCAAACTCAGTTACTTTTTCACCCATCGTAACTTTTGTTGTTAACATTTGTTTTGTAAAAGCAATTATTTCTTCTGCATTAAATGTTGGCTCGTGCAACCTTACTATTGGATTATCGGAATCAAACTCATTAGTTGGATTATCGTCCCAACACTGTTTTATTGCTTTTTCTAAATTTTCATTATTATTCATAATTAAAAAGGTCCTTTAAATGAATTTATTTCTTTTCTAGGTATATTTTCTGGTTTCCAGTTACTATCTCCACCACACATTGTATTTGCTTTTATTGCTACACTTTCAGGGCTTGGATAAAAGCCATCTTCTAAAACCCTAGTTGTCGGGCAAGGTGATTCAAGATAACCCATCCTATCAAGATCTAAATCTTTACAATTAATACCTAAATCAGCAATAACCTCTGCTGCAAAACCACATGTTAACCAACCATTATCTACAACCAAAACTTTCTTGGTTTTATTTGCAGATTTTCTAATCAATTCATAATCTATTGGAGATAAACTTACTGGATCTATTACTTCTGCGCTTATTCCAATCTCTTTTAATGCTAAAGATGCTCTTATACAATCAGTAACCGTATAACTTACACCTACTAAAGTAATATCTGTTCCTTCAATAAGTACTCTACCTTTGCCAAATTCAACTTCATACAACTCTTCCGGTACATAACCAACATTTGAATAAAGCATTCTATGCTCAACAAAAATAACTGGGTTTTTATCTCTTATACTTGCAATTAAGCAACCTTTAGCATCGTGTGGCGTCGTTGGTGCCACAACCTTAATGCCCGGCACATGCATAAAATAAGAGTGAAATGCTTGACTATGTTGAGCACCTTGACCCCAGCTTCTGCCAATTGCTGCCCTAACTACAAGTGGCACTGAATGTACTCCAGAAGACATATACCTAAGTTTTGCAGCCATATTAACTAACTGATTCATACAGAGTAGTAAAAAATCCATTCTTTGATGTACATAAATAGGTTTTAATCCACCTAAAGCTGCTCCAATCCCAATACCTGTCATAGCGTCTTCAGATAACGGTATATCAAAATTCCTTTTTGCCCCAAAAACTTTATGAAGATCTTTTGAGGTGCCGTAATGACCTTTTGTGTCATCAACACCTAGACCATAAACAAAAACAGAATCGTCATTTTCCATCTCTTGGTAGCAACCTTCATATATTGCTTCACCGTAATTAATTTCTTTTAAATTATCCATATACGTTATCTGTTATCTCTTTAGTTCCGGGGAAAGAAGAATCTTCTGAATATTTTATTGCATCATTTATTTGGCTATCAATATTTTTTTGTATAGTTACAACATCTTCTTTATTTATTAAGCTTTCTAAATTCTTTAAATCATCATTGGTAATAGCATCATTAAGCTCTTTGTCTGATCTAAAATTAATATGTCTATCTTCCCCAGGCCCTACATGATCTCGCCATCTACTTGTCATACATTCTAATAATATGGGGCCACTATTATTTTTAATATTATTAATAGAATCATTAGCAGCATTAAAAAAATCTTCTGTGCGAATCCCGTCTACTCTAGATGATTTCAAACCAAAAGAATTTGCTCTAGAGACAATAGAGTCACCTAACATTCTTCTGTCCTGATGAGTGTATATTGCGTATTTATTATTTTCACATACAAATAAAATTGGAAGTTGATGAAGACTAGCAAAATTTATTGACTCCCAATATACACCTTCGTCAACAGCACCATCTCCATGGTAGCATATCACTACTCCTTCATTGTTTTGATATTTTTGAGAATAAGCATAACCTACAGCCTCTGGTACTGCAGTAGCAACAATAGCTGAAGTTGTCATAAAGTTAACTGACCAATCGCTTAAATGCATAGAGCCAGCTTTTCCTCTAGAAGTTCCTGCTACTTTTCCATATAACTCTGCCCACATTTCTTTTAGATTACCCTCTCGAGCAAGGTAATGGGCATGTCCTCTATAATTACTAAAAATAATATCTTTCTTATCAAGTGCTAAGCTAACACCAACAGCAACGGGTTCCTGCCCAATAGATAAATGCACTGGACTTTTAATTTTATCAGTATCATATAATTCAATTATTTTTTCTTCACTTTTACGAATTAAATAAAATAAAGAATATGCTTTCTTAACATCAAATTTTTTCATAATCCAATTGGCTCTTGCGAAAAATAATGACCTGGTAAAAACAACATTTTTTTTCTACCAGTAGTTCTGTATTCCCTTGAATATTTCAGTAAATTACTTTCCGTTATAATTCTAGCATCTAAACTAATTCTTGTTATGTCAGTCTTATTATGTTGCGTACAATGCAGACATCTTGGATCAAAAATAATAAAATCCCCATAGCTCATATTTAGAGCATCAGATTTTTCCTTAAGATCTTTAATTACATCTTCTTTATATTGTACATTTTTTGCAAATAATTCAAAGTCATAGTTGCTGTCCTTGATAAAATTAAGGCTATAATTAAGAGGGGTTATTCGCATACTATTTGAGTCATAAACATTAGTAAAAGGAATCCAAACATTAAATTCATATGGTGGATGTCCTAACATTACATCAGTATGGTAACGATCTTCCCACTCATAACCTTTTTGGTTTGGGAAATGGAATCTAAATGTAGGTACTTGTTGATAATAAATGGGTTCTAAAAATAATGAAGCTATATTTGTAATAAATTTAATATATTCATTTTTTAATTCTTGAGATATATCATAAAAATTTATAGAAATTTCATTCTGCTCTGTATCATCTAACTTTTTTTTAGAATCATGTAAACATAAATGTAAATTTTCTAAGTTATTATTATTATCAATTAATTGTTCTCTGTTTACTATTTCTTTTTTAATTAATTCATCAATTAAATATTTTTTAAAATCAATATCTTTTGTATTATACTTTCCTGAGACCTTCCATGTTTTAAAAGAATTTTGAATTTCACTTGGGCTTAGAAAATCTTTCATAAATAATTCATGATCTTCTTTTGAGTCGAAATGGACAGTTTTGCCCATATGACCTCTAGTCTTATAATTATCCTTATCTAAGCTCATACTTTTAAATTGTGTCATCCAATGAAAATGGAATTCTTTTTGCGTATGTGCCTTTTCTAAAATCTGTATGTTCTTTTAAGTAAGTACATAATAAAGCATATCTATTTTTATTAGAATTATTTACATGTGAAGCGTGAGCTAACCAACTATGAATTAATAAAACGTTTCCTTTTTTTATTTTTGGCGTTTCTTTTTTGTACTTTTCTGGAACTAAAGTTTTTCTAATAGTTGCATTGGGATCTTGATTTTCAACTTTTAATAACCCAGTATCAACAGTTGCTAAAGCTTCCTCATTATGAGTTTCTGGCCATATAATTAAACCGCCATTATCTTTATCAACATCGGTTAAAGCGCACCATGCTGAAATAAAAGTATCAGAAGTTGCTTTAACATATGTATTATCCTGATGTGCATTAAAGCCAACAGTTCCTGGTGGCATAAAGAAGAACTCTGTTTGCAAGCCCATTGCTGTATCCTGAAAATAAGAATTTATAAACGATAATAAATTCTTATTAGACATAAATTTTTGTATTGTTTCTGAGCTTTTATGAATATTCATTAAGGGCGTTAAATCTTTTGACGACCCTAGAATTTTATGAGCAAGATTAATTACTTCATCGCACTCTTCTTCAGTATATATATCTTCTAAAATAACATACCCGTTCTTTTTAAAAAATTCTATTCTAGTTTCTAAAGCATTCGCTGACACTATTTATCTCCACTTTATCCCATTAGTAACGAAACTATATTATCCTTTAAATTACAAAGATTTACCACCCCATTATACTTAACACTCTTAATACCAAAATTTTCGGCGCACTGAATATCAGAATCTCTATCACCTACTAATAACATATTGTCTTTTCTAAGGTTCCATAGTGATGCTAACTCCCTAAGCATACCTATATTAGGTTTTCTATCTTGACTATCTATAGAATATTCTGGAATTATCCCATCTTTATGATAAGGGCAAAAGAAAAAACCGTCTATATGAGCACCGTTTTTATGAAGCTGATTTTGCATTTCATTGTGAAAAATATGCATATCATTTTCTTTGTATTTCCCTTTTGCAATACCGGCTTGGTTAGTTGCAACAAAAACTAAATAGTTTAAATCATTTAAATGTCTTATAAGAGAAATAGCACCTGACATCCATACTAAATCAGAAATTTTATGTGTATATCCATGATCAACATTTAACGTTCCATCTCTATCAAAAATAACTGCCTTTTTTTCATATAACCAATCAGCATTATTTGCTTCTTTTAAACTTTCAGGTGTGCCAATATCAATAAAATATCCTTTTACTTCAGACCCCGAAACACGTTTATCTTTAACTAGTTGAAAAAGAATATCATTCTCAAATGACAAATTATTAACAGTTAGATTTTTTAAAATATGTTTTTTTATACAATAAATTCCGCCATTAATATAGCCAGCCTGATTACTTACTTTTTTCTCTTCGAATTCTATAACTTTATTATTTTTTATTTTAACACTACCATATCTACTACAATTATCTTTTTTAATTAAAGCTATAGAAACATCATTTTGAGCGTCCACATTTTCTAAAATAGATAACCAGTTACCATCAATTATTGAATCACCATTCATTAAAAAAAATGTATCATCAAGATGTTCATAAGCATTTAATAAAGCCCCGCCTGTTCCTAAAGGAGAATCTTCTGTGATAATCTTTATAGAAATATTTTTTATAATATTTTTTTTAAAGTATTCTTCTACAACAGATGAAGAGTGTCCTGCAAGCAACAAAACTTCACTAAAACCAAAAATTTTTATTTGATTAATTAAATGAATTAAAAATGGTTTTTCGTCAATATTGAGCATTGGTTTTGGAAAGTTTTTGGTAATTTCCCCAAGTCTTGATCCTTTTCCGCCAATTAATATCACGCACTGATTCACTGTTATAGCTCTAAATAATAATATGTAAAACGATTATAACATATATAATATTTATTATTTTAAATCATCGCTTTATATTATTTGTAATATCTTTATACTTAATTAAAATTTAATAAAATAATATTAATCTAAAATAACAGACAATCTAAAATGACAGACGACTCAGATAATATAAAAAAAACTCTCAGCACAACTGAAGAAAACAATAATTTTAATTTTAAAAAACTTTTATCTATTCACCTTCAATCAAATAACCCTGAGAATTTTTTAAGCTTTATAAATTCACTAGAAAATAATATACATGATATTGGTCTTATAGAAGTCATAGTAAAAATAGATGATGATGATGAAGAAATGAATGCTTTACTTCTCAACTTATCTAAGCAATCAAAATTAGACATAAAATACGTTTCTACACCACTGCTTGGTAATTTTGCAGATTTGTGGAGATCTATGAATGATCTTTTACTTTTATGTGAAAAAGATACTTATTTTTTATGGAATATGAATGACGAAATGAGAATACCAATAAAAGGTTGGGATCAAATACTATTAAAGTATGTAGGGATATTTCCAGATCATCTTTTTAGATTAAGAACATCATGTTATAGATCTAGAAATTATGCTGATGAATGGGAGTGCGGATTTGCACCAGAAACATCAGCCATAACAACAAAAAAATGGATAGATATTTGCGGTGATTGGAACCCTACACTAGGTCCTGACACATTTAATCAGCTTGTAGCCTATTACTTTTCATACCATGATAGATTTAACAAAAATAAAGAAATTAGAGACATAGTTATTAATGATTTTATATTTGAAGGTGAAGGTGCATCAGTAGGCTTAAATAAAAATCAACAAATTAAAAGGTTGTCAGAAACAATAAAACCATGGTTTAGATTATTTTCATATAAAATGCTTCTAGAGGCTTCAAGAAGATCACAAAAAATTAAAGCTAATATATATTTAGAAAAAAATTTTATTAACAACCCTGGTTACCGAACATTATATATAAAAGATAAATATAAAAAAATACAAATTATGCATGGTGAAAGAAAAATACCATTAGTAAAGTTCCCATATAAAATATCAAGATTTGATATTATGCTTACAAATTTCAATAGATCTTTCAAATATTTTATATATGCAGGAGGAGGCTTTGATTTTAGAGTAATACCAAAATTAAAAACATACATTAGAAGTTACGTCTTTTATATTCTATTAAAATTAAAATACATAAAAATAATAAATTGTGGAAGATATCTAGGAATTAAATATTATTATTTTGTAAAAAGAAAAAATGTAAAAAAAGTACTACGCGTTTTAAAACTTATACCAATATCTATAAATATTATAGTTAAAATTCCAGTAAATACATACGAATTATTTGTTGTATTTTTTAAGAAAAATTTTCCTGATACATGGATATATTTAAAAGTTAAATATGACGAGTTACATCAAGAAAGAATAATTATGGATACTGACACTACAAATTTTTTTGAACAATTAAATTTTAGAAAAATTAATAAATTTCTAAAATTAAATAATATTAAATTTAAATTAAAAATAAGTATTATGTATGTAAAAATTATTATGATGTGTAAATTCTATAATATAAATATAAATGAAATAATGGAACACAGACAATTAATAACATCACAAATTGCTAATACGGAATTTATTTTTAATGATATTTATTTACACGAAAACAATATTAAAGTAATTGATAAATGTTTGAAGGATAGATTAAATTATAATTTAAGATCATATGTAAAAAAATCAATTACTGATATAATTTTTATTATTTATACAACAATAAGTAAATTTACAGGATCTATATTAAATCCAAAAAAATAGCGGAAACTGATATTAGGTATTTTTATAGATGAATGCATTAAAGACGAATTAAATTATAATTTTAGAGAATTTATTAAATAATATATTTTACATTCCTTTCCATATTAACAAACTATATGCTTCATGAAATCTATCACCAAAACCAATTCTTAGCTCTTTAATAATTTTTGCTTTTCCTTGAGACTCTAATTTTTTTATATCTGAGAAATACTTTCCCAAATAATTTCTTTTTTTGTGATAATTTTTTGCTAATAAATCATATAAATTATCGTGATTATAATATTCATATATTGGTTCCAAATGTATGCAAGTTACTTTTTTTTCTAAAAGTCTATATAGCAAATTTTTATAATTATCTCCGAGTTGTTCAAGAGCATGGAAACTTATAATAGTAGAATCTTTATCCACATTTAACTCTCCCCATCCTGATAAATCTAGCATGTTAAATTGTACTGCTTCTATTTCTCTATTTGTGTACTCACTGATTTTTTTAATTATGGGTAATGATTTACTAGCCCAATCGCTTGCTACTAATTTAATATCACTATTTAATAATTTAGCTGCTAGTATTGTTCCACTTCCTGTTCCACATCCCAATTCAATTAATTTCTTAGTTTTTGACACATATTTTTTTAATATTATAGTTCTAATAATTTGATCAAACTTATAAACAAAATTTTCAGTAATACCAATAATATAATTGCCTTCAAATCTCATAATTTTATGATGATCAAAATATTGAGGCATTAACTTATTAGGATGAAAATCTTTGCTTACGCTATCAAGAATTTCACCCCAGCCTTTTTCCCATATTTCATTATTATTTTCACCGGAAACTCTTAATTCACTTGAATTTATCTTATCTATAATAGAACTAATCACATCATCTCTATCGCTACCATGTAAGATACTATATTCAAGAATTTCTACTCCATTAGGAAATATTTCATTAAAATCTTGATCTGATAAACCAAACTTATCTTTAATATAATTTTCGCCAATAAATTTTTTATTGGTTAATGTGTTGCTTTTTGAGTTATCTAAAATATCTGAAGTAAAAACATTTACTGGATATGATTTTGTAAAATTATTATTTTTATACTCTCCAAATAGTGTCTGTTTAGTTGATAATATTTTTGTATCACCATATTCAGACCATTCATTAACAGTAATAAAATATGGTTTTCTGTTCTCATCTTCATAAGTATCTGACTCTACTTTTTCTTTAGGCATAAATCTAAAATCAAGTGATATTCTTATAGAATCAGAATTTTTATAAGTCTGATGAAGTAAAAAAGGATCTACAAATATCCATCCCATGTCATTATATTTTATTTTTAATTCTTTTAAATTAACTATATTTTTAACACCTTCATCATAATCATCTAATGCTTTTACTTGATGTTTTGGAAATTCATTCGTTTCAAAAAAATCTATCCCAATATTTTTAAAGTCACCAAAAATATGTAAAAAAACTATTATTGCTCCTGAAGGATCTCCAGCCCATATGTCAGTATGTTTTTTTGTTGAGGCTCTAGCTCTTTCATTTCCACCAAATGAGCCACTCTGAATTCTTACATTAACAGGAAATTGGACTTTATCTATTTTTTCATTTAATTTATTTTTCTTAAATTCTTGAAAAATTATTTTTTGTAGCTTATTAAAAGAAAGCAAATTTTCTTTTTTAGGAACTAATAATCCATTTGGTGTTATATTTGGCAATATTTTTATTTCTTCTTCGTACTTTTTATAAAAATTATCATCAATTTTTATACTCATATCTGGTTTTGATGATATTAAACAATCCCAAATAAAATATTGAACGGCATTTTTAATACTATTTATGCTTTGATCGCCTATTTTAAATACTTTTATTAAATTTTCATCATAAGTACACTTGTCACTATTAAATAATGAATGCATTCTTTTTTTTCTGTTATCTAAATTTATATTATCTGACATGAATTACTTATTTCTCTATTCCTGTGATAGAAATTGTATATTTTGGTTCTATCCATGCATTACAAGCTAAATGATATCTTAGAGGATCCCAAGTTATTGCATCACCTGCATTTTTTATATTGATATCAACTGCCCTTACTAATGTATTTTTTTTAATTTCTTCTTGTAATAATTTTCCTAAAAAACCATTACCACCAGTTATTGATATCATATGTCTCTCTTATATTTTATAAAATTTTAATATTAACCATTATAAATAATCATTTTCATAGACTGAGCATGCCTTATCAATATCCCCATAATAACTTATTTGGCCATTTTTCATATACATTGCTTTTGTGCAAAGCTCCTTAACTAAATTTAAATCGTGCGATGCAAATAGCATTATCGACGAATTATCCATTATTTCAGTTATTTTATCTCTACTTTTCTTTGAAAACTCAATATCTCCTGTTGAAAAAAATTCATCTATTAGAAGTATGTCTGGCGCGTTATGTATTGCAGAAGACAATGCAAGCCTTGATTTCATGCCAGATGAATATGTACGAATTGGCAAACTCAAATATTCCCCTAATCCTGAAAACTCTTCAGCAAATTCTATAATATGCTGTTTATTTTTTATAGATTCGCCTTGAATAATTCTAGATAATAAAATATTCTCATAACCAGTAGCATCATCTAAAAATCCAAAACCTAAATCTATCATACTGCTAACTTTACCATTTATTTCTACTGTTCCAGATGTTGGAACATAAATTCCAGCCAACAATTTTAATAATGTTGTTTTACCTGCTCCATTAGGACCAATAATTGCTATTTTATCACCAGTATTTATTTCTAGATTAATATTATCAAGACCTCTCACTATTCTTCGGCCAGAGGTTATTATATTTGACTTAGCAAAACCATCTTTTTTCCCCAAACTAGATATTTTATTTCTAAAAGAAAGATCAGATCCTTCATAAATAGGAAAATCTAAACAAGAATTATTAAGCTTTATATAAGATTTCATATTTTCTACACCCAAAAAACAATTCTATTCTTTTTTAAAGAATATATTATTATAAAGAAAATTAATTGCGCAATAGTAATTGCAAAAGCTCCGTACCATATATAAGCATCAAATTCCTGACCGACTAGGTCATTACGTATAATGCCAATCATATAAGTAAATGGATTTAAGTAAATATAATTAATGTACTCACCTAGCATTTCAGGTTTCCATAAAACTGGTGTCAACAATAGCATTGGCGCCATTAGTGCTTTTACTGTAGGTTCTACATCTCTATATCTTGCTGAGAAAATTCCTATGATTGATGTATATAAAACAGAATTAATAAAAATTAATAACATGCCTAGTGGCAAAGTAAAAATTACTCTTGAATCAATGTTTGGTTGTAAAATTAACACAAGAATAAATATTAACGGCAAGTGATGAAAAAATAATAGTAAATTCAAACAAGATTTTCTTAATACATGGAAAATTGGTGGTATTGCATATGTTTTTAACAAAGAAGAATTGCCATAAAAAACTTCTGGTCCATCAACAATTATTGTCATTATCCATGTCCATATAATAAATCCTGAAAATAAATACAATAAAAAATTTTTCCAATCTAGATTAAATATAGTGCTCCATAAAAGACATAAAATTCCTGCAGATATAGCCATACCTAAAACAACCCACCATGGACCAAGATATGTTTTCCTATATTTAAGCTTAAGATCAAAATAAGCCATAAACATCCAAGGATAATAATTTTGAATTGAAAATATCAAATCTTTAATAGCAATGTTGTTACGTAAAAAGTTCATAATTTCTAACTAAAGATTTTATTATTATGTTTTCCTAGCATAGGATAACCTACATTTTTTTGATGCGTAATACCTATAATTAATACTATAAATAATCCTAATATATTATCATAAATAGCAGAATTAAATATAGAAGAGATGAAAATAATAATAAATGCACCTTGTGCTAAAATATTATTTTTACTATCCAAATATAAATTAAATAAAAATATAACGTACAAAAATAAGCCTACTAAACCAATTTGTGTAGATAAACTAACAAATTCATTATGAGGATTATTACTAATAAAAGTATCATTAAGATTAACATCTTTTGTATCTATACAATTATTTGATAATTTTTTATATGAACCAACTCCATTACCTAAGAATGGGTTATTTTTTATATTGCTAATACCACACAAAACCCACCCATATCTAAGACCAACTGAGGAATCAAAATCATTATTATATATTTTAACAACATCCTCATTAATTTTAGAAATTCTATCCGTGAGATTATCAGAAAATGGACTAAGCATTAGATAATTTTTCTTTCAAAGAAATACTTATAAAAAATAAATATGAGTAATAAAGAAATTATGATATATGAAGTTCTAGAATCATTCATAAATATTATAAATATAAATGAAAATAATGATATTAAGTAGTTTAAAATACTTTTGTTATTAATGCCTAATATTAAATTTATATAACATAAAAAACAAATTATTATACCACTAATTATATAATTTTGAAAAATCACAGCATGTGTTTCAATAATATTATATTTTGTATAGTTAAATTGAATAATGCTTGTTAGTTCATATAATAAATTAAAATCAAATATATTAAAGTATTTTACATATGATAAAAACAGTACAAATGTTGACCCATAAATAAAAAATTTAATAATAAGATTTTCGTTCTTATATTTTTTTATGTAATAATATATAAATGGTATATATATAAACTTTATATATTTTTTTAAGACTAAAAATACATCACTATTGTCAGCTATCGTATATATATATGATATAAGCAATACTAAATATATTAATATGCTAAATAGTAAAAATTTTTTTTCATACAATACTGAATATTCCCTTTTTTTTATACATATTATTAAACCTATAATTACAGAAATTAAAAAAAATACATTAGTAAGGGAAGTTGATATCAATATAAAAAATGCAGCTAATGGCAATGCATATGCATATACATTAATGTTTGCCAAATTATTAAAAATATATCTCATTAAAAAATTTTATTTTTTATTATATTTTCATCTCTACCTGGACCATTAGATATTATCTCTATTGGCACATCCAAATAATTTTCTATTGCTTTAATATAAATTTTGGCATTTTTAGGCAGTTCTTCGTATGTTTTTATACCCGATATACTTGTTTCCCATCCAGCATAATTTTCATATACGGGATTATTATTTTTATATTCTGTACACATTTTAATATTTTTAAATGTATCAAGAACATCTAATTTTGTTAAACATATTCCAGTAAAACCATTTTTTAGCGCTATTAAATCTAACCAACCGCATCTTCTTTGTCTGCCTGTGGTTGCTCCAAATTCATGTCCTCTGTCTGATAATATTTTTCCGTCATTATCAAATAATTCTGTCATAAATGGACCAGATCCAACTCTAGTGGTATAAGCTTTTACTATTGCCAAAACATAATCTAAGCGTTTTGGAGACACACCAGAACCAGTAAAAATACCTCCCACAGTAGTATTTGATGATGTAACAAAGGGATAGGTTCCGTGGTCTATATCTAAAAGTGTTCCTTGGGCCCCTTCAAAAACTATTTTTTTCCTTTTTGAAAACGCGCTATCTATATATTCAGGAACATCAATAATACAATTTTTATATAATTGAAACTGCGTTAATAATTTTTCATAAATATTATCTGCATTAAAAGTCTCAGTGTTATAATAATTTTTTAACATAAAGTTATGATAATCTAATAATTCTGTGATTTTTTCTAATAAGGATTTTTCATCTGATAAATCACCAAGTCTCACTCCTCTTCTAGAAATTTTATCTTCGTAAGCAGGCCCAATTCCTCTACCTGTTGTACCAATTTTACCTTTTCCTTTTTTTATTTCTCTAGCTTTATCTAGAGCAATATGAAACGGTAAAATTAATGGGCATCCATTTGATAAAAAAAGTCTTCCGCCAATATCAATTTTATTTTTTTTAAGTGTATTAATTTCTTCACTTAATGCATCTAAAGATAAAACAACACCATTACCAATAATACATTTCACATTTTTATGGAGAATTCCTGATGGAACGAGATGTAATATAGTTGTCTTATTATCTACAACTAAAGTATGTCCTGCATTGTGGCCTCCTTGAAATCTTACAACTGCATCACATTTCTCTGTTAGAAGATCAACAATTTTGCCTTTGCCTTCATCACCCCACTGCGCTCCAAGTATTGCAATACTATTATTCATTTTTATCCTCAAAAACCCATTTTCCAGATTTAAAAACTAAATTGTTACTATGTTGACTTGCAGATTGATATTTTAATAAATACCTTACATCAATACTAAAACCAATTCCCGATACTTCATCCTGAATACCGTCATATCTTCCTCCAATAGCAACTTCCTCACTATCATTTTCTATATAGGCACTAAAAATAACATTATTTTCATAATCAAAGCCTTTAAGCTCACAAAAATCATATTTAATTTCTACATCTTTGTGAAATTTACAAATCAAATTAGATAATTTAATTATATAATCTATATCTTTTTTAATTGTTTTGTCAAAACTTATAAGTTGATCAGAATATTTTAAAATATTATTAATGGGTCCGTGCATTTTTGGAAAATCACCAATGCACTTCTTCAAAGATTCATCAATTTTTAAATTATCAAGATAATTTTTTAGCTCTGAACTAGATTTTTTTCTAATCATATTTTTAATAAACAATTTTTGCTCATTATCTAATTTAGTAGAATCCATCAATTTTTTGAATATTCCTACATGCCCTAAATCAAGAAATATTTTTTTAGCAGTAAATTTTTTTAGAACCTCTAACATTAGTATTACAACTTCTGCATCATTATTTATATTAGAAAACCCAATTAATTCTGCTCCAGCTTGTATTGGTATTCTTGATTTTTTTGACTCATTATTTTTGGTGCGAATAACGTGATCAAAGTAACAGTACCTGTTTAATTCATTTTGATCACTGTATGTTGAATATATTCTTGAAATTTGTGATGTAATATCAGCTCTAAGGCCTAATTGTTTTCCTGTATCTTGATCAATTAACTTAAAAGTTTGTAAATCTAAATCTTCACTACTGTCCGTTAATAGAGTATCAGAATATTCAATTAATGGTGGTATTACAATGCCGTAACCGAATTTGACAAAAGTATCAATTACTTCTCTTCTTTTTATTTCTAGCCAGTAAGCCTGTTCTGGCAAAATATCTTCTATACCTTCTGGTAGAATCCATTTAGTGATTGGCATTTTCTATTTTCTAGGTTGGTATAGCCATTATATTTATTTTTTTTTATTTACCATTTTTAAAATACTTAAAAAACTCTGAATCTGGATCTATTACCAACATATCACTTTTACTTTTAAATGAATTCACATAAGCTTTTAAACTTCTTGTAAAAGCATAAAATTCTGGGTCTTGTCCATATGCTTCTGCATATATAGATGTTGCTTTAGCATCTCCAGAACCTCTTTCTTGTTCAGACGTTCTATAAGCTTCAGCTATAATAACGGTTCTTTTTCTATCAGCTTGTGCTCTAATATTTTCTGCGATTTCTTGACCTCTAGCTCTAAAATCTTTTGCAGTTCTGCTCCTTTCTGCGCGCATCCTTTGATAAACAGATTCGCTAACGTCTCCTGGCAGTTCTATTCTACTAATTCTTACATCTACTAGCATAATACCAAGTTCTTGAGCAACTAATTGAGCTTTAGCCTTAAGAACTTCCATAATTTGTTCTCTCTCACCAGATATAGCTTGTTGTATCGTTCTAATACCAAATTGGTTTTTTAACTCATCTTTCACAATTTGCGTTATTCTACCTTCTGCTGCAAATCTATCACCTAAAGTTGACTTATAGTATGTCTTAACGTTTGCAATTTTCCATTTTACAAAAAAATCAACTGACATATTTTTTTTCTCACTAGTTAAAAATAATTCTGGTTTTGCATCCATTGTAAGAATTCTTGCATCAAATTTTCTAACGTTATTTACAAGCGGAATCTTAAAATGCAGTCCTGGTTGAAGATCATCTCTTTTAATTTCACCCAATTGAAAAACCATAGCTCTTTGAGTTTCTTTAACAAAAAAAACTGTTGAATTAAGAATTAAAAACATACCAACGATAAAAAATAATACTTTACTCTTCATGATTATCTCTCCTCTCTATTACTATTCATTTCACTATCAGATAAGTCTTCATCTGAAGTACTATTATTCTCTATTTTATTTATTTCTTCAGATTTCATAATTTTATCTAATGGAAGAAGCATTAAATTGTTCCCTTCCTTAATATCAATCATTAATTTAGAACTATTAGATAGAACTGATTCTATAGATTCCATATAAAGCCTCTTTCTTGTCACTTCTGGTGCTCTTTTATATTCTTTAAGTATTTTTATAAATCTGTCTGCATCACCTTCTGAGTTCGCTATAACCATTTCCTTGTATGCAAGAGCATCCTGAATCATTCTTGCAGCTTTTCCTCTGGCCCTTGGAACAATATCATTTGCGTATGCTTGGGCTTCATTTTTATAACGCTCCATATCCTCTCTAGCTTTTGTAGCATCTTGGAAAGCATCCTGTACAGCATCTGGTGGCTGTGAATCTTGTAAATTAACAGTCGTTACTTGAATACCTGCTTGATAACTATCTAGCACCGCCTGCATGAGAGTTTCAGTTTTATTTGAAATTTCTGTCCTTCCCTCTCTTAAAATGTAATCCATTCTATTTTTACCGACGACATCTCTTATAGCAGAATCTAAAACTCCACATATTGTACTTCTGCTTCCAAATCTACAAGTTCTATCTCCAGGAATATCAGGGTTTTCAACATTAAATAAATAATCTTCAGCATTTTTTATTCTATATTGAACTGAAAAAGCTAATTCAACTATATTTTCATCTTCAGTAAGCATTGTTGTTCTTTTTTCAACGCTTCGAATACCTGTAAAATTAATAGTATCATGTGTTTCTAAAGGTCTTGGTAAATGCCAACCTGGGCCAGGCATGGCTGTTCTTTGGTATTCTCCAAATCTTAAAATAACAGCTCTTTCATTCTCACTTACTATATAGAATCCTGTTGCAGCCCATCCTATAGAAATAATAATCAATAACGACATAAAAGAAGATCCTCTCTTTCCGCCACCTCCATTAGCTCCATTGCTTGTATTCTTAGCGCCAAATAGTTTCCCAAATGATGAAACAAGTTTATTAATAACTGCGTCTAAGTCAGGTGGGGACTGATTATTATCCCTTCCCCATGGGTCTTTTTCATTATTAGATTGATTCCAAGGCATACTTTATAATCTCCAGTTAAATTTTATTTATTTAAAACTAAGTATAACAAATATTATATAGAATAATTATCCAGTTTTACAAATTTCTTGCAAATTTTTAGTTGTTTTGGCTTCTTTTCTGTCAGTTAAGCCTATTTTTGCTAAATACTTAATATAACCTTGCATAGCCATAAACTTAATCAAACTATAACCTGATTTTGTAAAAATCTCTTCTAAAACATTGCAGTTTTGGTATATTAATGATCTTATTTCTCCTTGTAAAGGAGTAAGCTCAACTGTCATTAGCTCATAATTCTCAAATAATTTTTCAGAGATCATTTTTCTTAGAGAATTAATACCATATCCAGTCTTTGCAGAAATATAACAAAATGAGTCTTTTTGTAAATGTAAAAAATTTTCAGGATTATAATTTTGATCAATTTTATTAAAAATTAATATTCTAGGGATGCCATGAGCACTAATATCTTTTAAAACATTATTTACTTCCTCTATATAAGCTAGAAAATTATTATCACTAAGATCAATAACGTGTAACAAAAGATTACTTTCCGCAACTTCTGATAAAGTAGACTTAAATGACTTAATTAAATGATGTGGTAAATCTCTAATAAAACCAACAGTATCACTTATAACGGCATTTTTCTTATATTCTAAATTTAATTTCCTATGAATAGGATCTAAAGTAGCAAATAGTTTATCTTCAGATAAAGTATCCATTCCTGTAAGTTTATTAAACAAAGTGGATTTCCCTGCATTGGTGTACCCAACAATACTAACTCTTGGAACACTCTGCTTTAATCTTGAGTTTCTGCTTAATTGTCTTTGATTGCTAACTTTAGTTAATCTTTTTTGAATAGTTTTAATCCTAGCTCTTAATAGTCTTCTATCAGTTTCTAATTGTGTTTCACCAGGGCCTCTTAATCCAATACCGCCTTTTTGTCTTTCAAGATGGCTCCAACCTCTAACTAATCTAGTAGACAAATAATTTAATTGAGCCAATTCAACTTGCAATTTACCTTCATGAGAAAAAGCTCTTTGAGAAAAAATATCTAAAATAAGACCAGTTCTATCCAACACTCTTGCTGATAGCAGCAACTCTAAATTTCTTTCCTGGCTTGGACTTAGATCTACGCTAAAAATTACTAATTTAATTCCGCTTTGCTTTACTGCAGATTGAATTAATTCTGCATCTCCCTTGCCAATATAATATTTTATTCCAATATTCTTGTTTTGTTTTTTTAAAAAAATTGCTTCTTTAATATCAATGTCCGCAGACATAACTAATTCTTGAAATTCTTCTTTTGAATTATCAACATCTATTGGATATTTATCAATATGAACTATAAGAGATTGGTTTAAAGGATTATTATTATCAGTCAAATTTTGTATTCCTTTATCCAGCTAGTCCTCTGTTTGAATTTTTACAGTTTTCACTGGCACTATTGTTGAAATAGCATGCTTATAAACCATTTGATTAACTGTGTTTTTTAATATTATTACGTATTGATCAAAAGAATCAACATGTCCTTGTAATTTAATGCCATTAACTAAATATATTGATACGGGAATCTTCTCTTTTCTTAAAGTATTTAAAAATGGCTCCTGGAGTATTTGGCTTTTTATCATTGTTATACCGCCCATATCGTTATGTTTAAACGCTCAAAAAATATTTAACTCTATTTTCAATATTATCATAATCTAGGAAAGTATACACCGTTGAACCATCCAGATGCCTTAACCATGTAATTTGTCTTTTTGCTAACTGTCTTGTAGCCGCCAATATATTATCTTCCATAGTATTTTTTTCAATTTTACCATTAAGATATTCATTAACCTGTTTATAACCAATTGTAGACATTGATGGCAAATCAAGATTTACATATTTATTGCGTATTTCTTCAACTTCATCTATAAAACCACTTTTTATCATGTGCTTTAATCTTAATTTAATACTACTGTGTAAAAAATTTCTGTCACCTGGAATTATTGATAAATTCAAGTTATTTAGGTTTTGAATAGTAGTTAATGGCTTTTTTAATAAATCACTTGGCTTCTTATTATTTGCATAAAATATTTCTAGCATTCTAATGATTCTGTATTTGTCATTTGGATGTATTTTACTAGCAATTTCCTTATCTTTTTCTACCAAATGATTATACATATGCGCTAAACCATTTTGCTCTAATTTATTAGAAATATTATTTTTAATATTAGCAGAAACTGGCTCAAGCTCTGAAAGACCACCAGAGAAAAAAGTTTTAAAATACATCATTGAACCACCTACTAATAAAGGAACTTTATTAGATAAATATATATCTTTAAAATTATCTAACAAATCATTATAAAATTGCGCAACAGAATATTGTTCATGTGGTTCAATAATATTCACTAACCTGTGAGGAAAGTTTAATAAAGTTTCTAGATCAGGTTTTGAAGAACCAATATTGAGTTCCTTATATACCATTACCGAATCAACACTAATAATTTCTAAATTAAATTTTTCTGATAAAGATATTGCTAAGTCAGTTTTACCAGACGCAGTTGGTCCCATCAAAGATATTACTTTATTCATGTTTTTTTTGAGCAACATTATCTCTAATATAAAGTAAATTTACTTCATCTGCAGTATTTACAAAATTATTTGCAAACAGATTTTCTATACTGAAAAAAATTTCATCTAAATTAATACCCTTAGAATTAAAAACTGAGGCGCTAATAAGACTAGGCAATTTATTATTATCACTTAAAATTTCTGATTTGTTTTTAATTAAATTAATTTTTTTATATTTTAGTTGCGTTAATTTTTTATAAAAAGTATTGCAAGAAGATAATTCGTATGATTGCTTATCTGAAAAAATTTCATTGCCTTCATAGTTTGTCCAATAAATTTCGTCCATTCTAGCGTCTATAGCTATAATCATTGGATAATTATCATCCATATCAGGCTTTGATAATGCTAAAATTTGAAAAGAATTTAGCGCAACTATAGGAATATTCAAATAATACCCTATGGCTTTAACGTAAGCCAAAGCCACTCTTAGGCTTGTAAAATTCCCAGGGCCTTTATTAAATCCTATTAACTTAATGTCTGTTTTTTTTATGCCTATCTTTTTTAAGAGATCATCCGTTTTCTGCACTAATATCTGTGAAATATTAGTATTTTCATTTATTTTTTCTTCGAAAATTTTTCCATCTTTTTTTATAGCTAATATAGTTTTATCAAATGCAGTATCTATATATAAAATCATTTTTTTTCAAGTAGTAAAGAAACATGTGCTTCTATACCTTCATGCCTTCCAATATACCCAAGTTTGTCATTTGTCTTTGATTTAATATTTATTTTTTGTTTATCTATATTTAAAATACTCGCAAGAGATTTTTTTATTTTTTCAGAATATGTAGATATACAAGGTTTCTCAGCTATTATAGTTGTGTCAATATTTATTATAGAATAACCATCATTACTAATAATCTCTAAAACTTTTTTTAAAAAAACAGAACTATCCTCATCTTTATCTCCATTTCCTGATGCTCCAAGTAAAGCAGCACATAAAGCATGCATTAAAATATCTCCGTCAGAATGAGCAAGAATAGAACGTTTTGATGGAATTTTAATTCCACCAATAATTATATATTCTCCATCTTTGTATCTATGTGAATCATATCCATGGCCTATTCTAATCATTATTAATCTTCCTCATCCAAAAATAAATAATCTGCGATATGATTATGAATACATCTTGCGAATGATAAATCACTTTTTCGGGTTATCTTAAAATTATGGGGTCTACCCATGTGCATTCGACAATTATATCCTAAAATTTCAAGCGCCTGGCTCTCATCTGTTACATATATATTATTATCGATACAA
>LWDU01041695.1_pt1 | contig 59511 bp, 54 predicted proteins | sample 727161 | NCBI WGS metagenome assembly LWDU01 (sample SAMN04566230, study PRJNA314399) | hydrothermal vent metagenome | isolation source: deep sea hydrothermal plume seawater | place: Mexico: Gulf of California, Guaymas Basin | collected 2004-07-11
GCCAAGCGCTTTCATTGGCCAGCATCAACTCAGCAATGGTCATATTGTGCACGGCACATAGCGTAAGTATCTCTGCCCCAAAATCGAACTCGTAGGGTAACTTCCTACTATCCTCGATAAGACAGTCAGCAGACTGCGCATTGCCGTCGATAACAAACCCACCGCCAACCGAATAGAATGTTTTTTTACTCAGACTGATACTCTGCTCATCAAATGCAGAAAATGTCATCCCGTTGGGGTGAAAGGGTAAGCTTTTCCGTCGATGTAGAATAAAATCTGTTTCATGGTCATAGTTTATTCTATGGCTTCCACAGAGGTTTAAACAATGATTTTCTCGAATATTGGCCACCCTGGCCGCTATGCTGGTAAGGTCTATAGATTCAGGGTTCTCTCCCTCCAAACCAAGTAATACAGCTTTTGGCGTGCCGTGTCCTTTGCCCGTTGCGCCGAGAGATCCAAACATTTCGGCAACCACGCGAGTCACCGAACTTAAGACACCCACATCTCTTAAATGGGCCGCAAATTGGGCTGCTGCTAACATGGGCCCGACAGTATGTGAACTTGAGGGCCCGATGCCTATCTTAAATAAATCAAGTGCACTAATTGCCATATATCACTGCCTTTTTAACTTGGTATTGACTCATCACAAACTATCAACCAGAAGCGGCGTAGACAGAGTTAGGTCGATTATATTGGTACTGAGATTTTGATAGGTAAAACGAATAAACGTCATAGTCGCATTTATCGCGGAAATACAGTGTTTCAAAAGCGAACCCGCCGTAATCAGCAACGACTAGCCGCTTGAAGCTGTGCTAAAGACATAAAAACCAACAAGTAGACCAAGAAAAAAACTCCAGCTATTACAATTCACCAACGTTTAAGTTAGAGTTCAAAGAAAACAAAATGGCGTATAAAAATGAGCGAAGAACAATCTATTAACATCGATTCACGAAAACTGTTTAACATGGGCGTAAACATTCTAGTGGCCGGATTCATTCGGCAAAAACCTGAAGATGCTAAGAAACTCTTTAAAGAGCTTAAGCAGGGCAATCAGGTTCAATCAGGAGAATTGACGGCAAAGGAAAGCGGGATGGTCATCCCTATTAAGCTCGAGCTAGACCGCAGTGAATATTGCGGCCAATTCAACTATCCAAATTTCGACATTTCGCTGCGCACAATGCTGGAGAAGTTTGAAACAGAGGCCCGTAAAGACAAGGAACTTAAAGATCTACGCACCCTAACAAATGAGGCTACGGGTGGCCTTTTATTTAACTTACCCACGGGCGTGCAGATAGGCGATGATCTAAATGTCCTCATGATGGCAGTCGAACCTCTAGATGAACATTTGATCGTGAAACTTATGTTTATGAACCCTAAGCAGTTTCAGGCTTAAACTAAGCAAAGCGCCATTCGACACAGTTAAATCTCTGCTCTATACTAAAATTGAAGGCGCTTGCAGACTCTAGGCGCTAAGTAGTTCAGCGCGCCTAGAGTCTCGCTCGACCTTCTCCATAACTTATAACAAAAAGGTTGGGGGTTAGAGGAATGAGACGTCATTTTTATATCAGTAATAATCTCGATGAGCTAGAAAACGTAGAAAAAGAGCTTGAAAGTCACGGTATCTCAACGCCACATATCCATGTCCTAAGCTTGAATGATGGCGAGGTCGCACTCCACACTAAATTGCATGAAGTCGAGGCTGTACTGCGAACCGATGTGGTGCACGGCACAGAAATAGGCGCTCTAGTTGGGGTCGCCGGCGCAGCCACCGTTATAGCGGTTGCGCACTTCTCTGGTTGGGCGCAAGGACCCACATGGATACCTTTTGTATTCCTATCTATTGTAGTCCTAGGATTCTGTACATGGGAAGGCGGTTTTTTTGGAATTCAAATTAAAAACAAGCGGTTTGCGCGTTTTGATAAAGAACTGAAGGCTGGGAAACATCTGTTTTTCGTTGATATCGAGGCCGAAAAAGAACGGCTTTTATCCGACATCATCAGCAACCACCCAACGCTTGAAATGGCCGGCGAAGGGCCGTCTGTCCCCCATTGGTTTATTCGCATACAAGAGCGTTTCAAACACTTTGTGAAAGTGATGCCCTAAGTTTTAACCAAAGAATATTAAACGGTTAAGGTTAGTATAGCTCGCCTCACTAGCCATAAGGGCTATAAGCACCAAAATGCAAAGCGGTGGTGACAGAATTGCTAGCGTAAACGCGATCCGTTCCCACACCATATGCATAAATACGGCGACAATAAGTCCGGCTTTTAAAAACATAAACACTAGAATAAGAGTCCAGCGAAGCAGTCCCTGATACTGCATGTAGTCAACTAAGTAGGAAAAGCTACTTAAGACAAAGAGCAGGCCCCACACTTTAAAGTAAAGGCTAATGGGGTGCTGTTGAGGCTGTGTGTCAGTGTTATTTTGCATGTTTGATTCCCCTACCACAAATAAAAGAAGGCAAAAATAAATACCCAGACTAAATCAACAAAGTGCCAGTAGAGGCCAGTAATCTCAACGATCTCATAACCTCTTTCCTCGTAATCACCGCGCAGTACTTTTAAAGCCACTACCGTCAGATAAATAACGCCGATCGAGACATGAAAGCCATGAAATCCTGTGATCATGAAAAAGGCGGCTCCAAACTGAGGAGCACCCATGGGGTTCCCCCACGGTCGAACTCCCTCTTCAATTAACTTAGTCCACTCGAACGCCTGCATCCCAACGAAACAGACACCAAAAACTGCAGTGACTAACATTAGGACAGCTGCCTGCTTGCGTTGGCGACGATAGCCACAGTTCACCGCCATTGCCATGGTGCCACTGCTGGTAATAAGGACAAAGGTCATAATGGCGATTAAGATCAGAGGGATATGCTCCCCCGCAATGGTTAAGGCAAATACCTCACTAGCATTAGGCCAGGGTACGTCAGTAGTCATACGTACCGACATGTAACCGACTAGAAAACAGCTAAAGATAAACGTATCGCTAAGTAGGAAAATCCACATCATGGTTTTCCCCCAAGAGACGTTTTTAAATGCGTCCTTGTCAGAAACCCAGTCTTCAATTAGACCGGTCATGCCCCTCGTGGTTGGTTGGGTCGTATTATCCATAGTCTTTAGTCTCCCAGTCCGCAAAACTTAGCAATGGCTGCATAGGTACTCGGCGAGCTGGACAGTAACGCAAACAAGAACATCCAGACCACCAATAAAAAGTGCCAGTAGGTGGTGCACAATTCTATGCTTAATTTTGTTAGTGCTAGACCTTCCTCTGTGGGTTGCCGGCGTTGACGCGATAGTCTAACTGTAGCGACGATCCAGGCCACTAAACCCCCAATAAGGTGCAAAGCATGCAAGCCGGTAAGCAAGAAGAAAAATGCGTTTGCAGGGTTGCTACCCGCAAAAAATCCTCGGCTAGTTAAGAAATTCCAGAATACTAACTGGCCTACTAAAAAGCCAAAAGAAGATAGGCCCGCTAGCAGCAGAAGCTCACGACTATGGCCATGATCGGGCTGCCGAATACTTCGACGTGCCAATTCTAAGGAGATGCTAGCAACGACTAACAGAGCACTGTTGAACCACAACTGCCCTGTTTGAGCGAGCGGTTGCCAAGGTTCTGAGAGCGCCTCCCAATCAGACACTTGGGAACGTAAAATATAGGACAGTAAAAACAAGAAAAACATCGAACTCATAGCCGCCATTAACAGATGAAGGCCTGTTTTAGCGCTGGCACTACGTTGATCGAAATAACCAGATGAGGCGGCAAAAGGTAGTGATGTGGTTCGGGCTTGGGTTAGCATAATTGTCTCCACCGGTCGTTAGCTGGGATTCTATTCATCATGATCACTCTCATGCACAGGCACTTCTTCGGCTGAAGTAGTCTGAGGGACATAATCCAGCTCAGCACCAGGAACACCATAGTCATAAGCCCAGCGATGCACTACCGGCAACGATGACCCCCAGTTACCATGTTTCGGCGGAGTCTCTGGTGTCAACCATTCAAGTGAAGTAGCGCGCCAGGGATTCCCGCCTGAGGGAGCTCCTTTAAAATAGCTATACGCCAGATTAAACAAAAATAATAGCTGACTGATCCCAACCACTATGGCAACGACGGTAATAAAGGCATTAAGACTCTGGGCAGACTCAGGAATAAATGGGTAGTCCTCATAGGCATAATAACGCCGCGGCATGCCCAGGAAGCCTAGGTAATGCATAGGGAAATAAATGAGGTAGGTGCCCAGGAAGGTGATCCAAAAGTGCAACTTACCGATACCGTCATGTAACATGCGACCCGTGATTTTTGGGTACCAATGATAGATAGAACCAAACACCACCAGAATAGGCGCTACGCCCATCACCATGTGAAAGTGCGCCACCACAAAATAAGTATCAGACAGTGGGATATCTACCACCACGTTGCCCAGAAATAGACCCGTCAAGCCACCCACTAAGAAGGTCACAATAAAAGCTAGTGAGAACAACATAGGAACAGTTAGATGAATATTGCCCCGCCACAGAGTTAACAGCCAGTTATAGACTTTAAGCGCCGTGGGTACGGCAATCACTAACGTAGTAGTAGCAAAGAAAAAGCCAAAATAGGGGTTCATCCCACTGACATACATATGATGCGCCCAGACAACAAAGCTAAGTACACCTATAGAAACAATCGCCCAGACCATCATGCGGTAACCAAATATACTGCGCCGAGCATGAATGCTAATAAGGTCAGAGACTAAGCCGAAGGCCGGAAGTGCAACGATATAGACTTCAGGGTGGCCAAAGAACCAAAACAGGTGCTGAAACAAAATAGGGCTACCGCCGCTGTAGTCTAACTGGGAGCCAAACTGCATCATATCGGGCATGAAAAAACTGGTACCTATGGTCTGATCTAATAACATCATCACACCGCTCACGAACAATGCCGGAAAGGCCAGTAAAGCAAGAATTGTTGCTACAAAGATGCCCCAAACAGTCAGAGGCATTCTAAACATAGTCATACCGTGAGTACGAGCCTGCAACACCGTAGTCACGTAATTAAGACCGCCCATAGTGGCGGCGATTATAAATATAATTAACGACACTAGCATTAGAATAATGCCCCACTCAGACCCAGGCGTACCGGCGGTAATAGCTTGCGGCGGATACAGTGTCCACCCAGCGCCCGTAGGCCCTCCAGGGACAAAAAAGCTCGCCAATAAGACCAATACTGAGACCAAATAAAACCAATAACTAAGCATGTTGACGAAGGGGAAAACCATATCCCTTGCGCCGACCATCAGCGGAATCAAGTAATTACCGAATCCCCCCAAAAAAATAGCCGTAAGTAGATAAATAACCATGATCATGCCGTGCATAGTCATAGCTTGGTAGTAAGCTGTGGCATCCATATCTATACTGCCAGGGAAGCCAATCTGCATACGCATCATTCCAGACAACACCAAGGCGACAAGTCCCACCAGAATTGCAGTCGTCGAGTACTGAATGGCGATGACCTTATGATCTTGACTCCAAACATACTTCCAAATAAAACCGGTGGGTTCGTGGAGTTCTTCGTTTTCTACATCATCTGCGTAGGCCATAAATCACTCCTCGATTGACGGTTGAATGGACGTTGAATTATCAGGGTCAGATGACAGTGAGGCGATATAGGCGACCAAACTATCTAGCTGTTCGTCACTCATTTGATACGCAACCATCACCGGTGGATATCCAGCAACAATTTTGACAGCCGGATCAATAACCGATTCGATCAAATAAGGACCATCGACCTTTACTTGGCTGCCATCAGAAAGCGTTTCCTGACGGCCGTAGAGATCTAGCCATCCTGGCCCAAGACTCGGGGCCCCGTCGATACTATGGCAGGCTATGCAGCCACGGCTAGAGGCTAAGCGTTGGCCCTGATCTACTAGACCCTCGACCGTACCACCGGAAAGTACATCAGCAAAAGTCACCTGAGAGGAGAGCCATTTTTGGTAAGAGCTTGCGTCGTCGACTACGACCTGTCCACGCATATTATAATGGCCAATTCCACAATACTCAGCACAGAGAATATCAAAGGTACCTAGGACTGTCGGGGTAAACCAAAAATAAGTTACTTGACCAGGAATCAAATCCATTTTGGCTCTAAACTGCGGCACATAAAAATCATGGAGCACGTCTTTGGATCGAAGAAGAGCCTTAGTCGACTGATTGATCAGCACATGTATTTGGTTGCCAGCAATTAAAATGTCATCCTGCCCCGCGGCATCACTAGGATCAATGCCAAAGGTATTGTTTTCATCAATTCTGGTTACACTAGTGCGTCCAAACGTTTTGTCTTTACCTGGTAACCGATAACTCCAGCGCCACTGCTCTCCAACAGCCTCAAACTCTACTGCGTTGGCAGGAACATGCACAAAGTCGTTATAGACGATCAAACCAGGCGCCAATAACGCACAAATAGCGACTGTCGTAATACCAATCAACCACCATTCGAGTTTTTTGTTTTCCGGCCGATACTCCGATCTGCGTTCTGGAACCGCTTTATACTTATACACGCAGTAGGCCATAAACAGAACTATGGCCACAAAGAAAATACCGGTAATAACTAGCGTAATGGTGATGGTTGTGTCGATAGATCCCCAGTTTGATGCTAGTGGCGTCGCCTGCCACGGGCTGAGAAAATGAAATAAAACAGATACCACAACAATAGCGACCAAAATAACTGCAAAAGTCATATGGATTCGACCCCGTTTACTAAGGGCAGGTGCCTTATCATGGCACTCTGCCAGTAAGGCGAACGCATTGCGCTCGCAGTGTTCTTATTGCCTTTCGGCGGGTATTTTAGAGAGTCACCATAGCTCGTATAATCACTATCAAGTGCTCTATCTTTTTATACCTTTCATTTTAGTCTAGCACATAAAATAAATTGTGCAGGAAAGCTTCATTGGATTAACTTCGTCTAAACAGGTACATGGCGATTCGATAAATCTTGTGAGATATAGAGATTATTCAGTATCATGCGCAACTGTAACTTACTTTATGAAGTGCCTAGACTATGACGAGCCATCTGTTAGCCTTTAGCCAACGCTTTGCCGCCATCATGCCTGAAATCGGTAGTAAACGATTGCCTTCGTTATTGATCACCATGCTAAAGGGTCTGGTCCCTTTTGATAATGCTGTTATTGTCCACTTTCAAGAAGGGCATCAGCCTCAAATACATTACAATGATATTCCCCCTCTGGACCGTGAAAGTCAGATCGATGGTTTTGTAAATGGGGCTTTTTTACTTGACCCTTTTTACCGAGCTGCCGTTGATCGAGGTATTTCAGGTCTCCACAGGCTAAGTGACTTGGCGCCCGAAGGTTTCAAAAAGACCGAATATTACCGTAGCTATTTCAAGTTTACTCAGATCAAAGATGAGGCTGGCTATATTGTCCATCTTGACGGTAAACAGTTTATTAATATTTCAATCGGTCGTTTAAGTATGGCTCAGCGCTTTAATCGCACTCAACTAACAATGCTTGAGGATATTGCGCCGATCATAGAAAGTATCTGTAAAATTCAATGGGACAGCACCGAAAAATCAGAGGCAAATTCTAGCAATCAATTGCCAGGCCAACTCGACAACGCCCTTAAATATTTTGGAACGGCTTACCTGACTGATCGTGAAAGCCAGGTAGTGCAGCTATTCTTGCATGGCCACTCAACTAAATCGATTGCTGAACGCCTAGGTATATCGCCTGAGACCGTTAAATTACACCGTAAAAATAGTTACGCCAAATTAGACGTATCCTCACAGGCAGAACTTTTTTATCTCTTTATTGACTCCCTCGCTAGCCTTACCCAGTATTCTAGTGGAGACCCTTTGGTGGGTTATCTCTAAACTCTATCAAAGGCAACTGCATCGCCCTCTAAGTTAGCTACAATATGGCTACCTGCAACGAAGTCACCCGCCAAAATTCGCTCTGCTAGGGGATTCTCAATAAGCTGTTGCAAAGCTCTTTTTAGGGGTCGCGCACCGTAAACAGGATCAAAGCCAGCTTCTAGCACTCGGTCTAGAACCCTAACATCCAAACTTAAATTTAGATCATGGTATGACAAACGACGCTGCAACAACTCCAATTGGATGTTAGCAATACCTCGTAACTCCGATTTATCCAAGGGATGAAACACGACTACCTCATCAACTCGGTTAATAAACTCGGGTCTGAAATTGAGGCTCACCACATCCATAACCGCCGTTTTCATAACGTCATAGTTTTCTTCGCCCGACAACAGCTGAATAACATCAGAGCCCAAATTAGACGTCATGACAATAATAGTGTTTTTGAAATCGACTGTGCGGCCTTGCCCATCCGTAAGGCGACCATCATCAAGCACTTGCAGTAGCACGTTGAACACATCAGGATGCGCTTTTTCAACCTCATCAAGGAGCAATACCGAATAGGGCCGGCGTCGGACCGCTTCAGTAAGATAACCTCCTTCCTCATACCCAACGTAACCTGGAGGGGCGCCGATCAATCGAGCGACAGAATGCTTCTCCATGAACTCGGACATGTCGATACGTACCATAGCCTCCTCACTATCAAATAGAAATTCAGCGAGAGATTTACATAGTTCGGTCTTGCCGACCCCAGTTGGACCAAGAAACAGAAATGAACCGTTCGGTCGATTAGGGTCGGCGAGCCCAGCACGAGCTCGTCTAACGGCATTAGATACCGCCACTACAGCTTCAGACTGCCCCATCACTCGTTGATGCAAGGCATCCTCCATACGCAGTAATTTATCGCGCTCTCCTTCGAGCATTTTAGCCACAGGAATGCCCGTCCACTTAGCCACGACGTCGGCGATTTCTTCTTCTGTGACTTTGTTTCTAAGTAGTTGCATTTCTATATCGGCTGAATTACTCGCCTCAATAAGCTGTTTTTCTAACTCGGGGATTACACTGTATTGAATTTGTGCCATTTTCTCCAAATTGCCCGAGCGATGAGCCACTTCCAAATCTATCTTGGCGTCCTCCAGCTCACTTTTGATGTGCGTGGACCCCTGCATCGACGCTTTTTCGGCAACCCAAATTTGTTCAAGATCTGCGTATTCCTTTCCTAGGCTCGAGATGTCCTCGTCGAGTTTAGTCCGGCGCTTTTTAGCGGCTTGGTCACTGTCTTTCTTCAATGCTTCGCGTTCAATCTTTAGTTGAATAAGGCGCCGTTCCAGCCGATCTAACTGCTCTGGCTTGGAGTCAATTTCCATCCTAATACGACTACCCGCTTCGTCAATCAAATCGATAGCCTTGTCGGGCAATTGACGATCTGTAATGTACCGCGCAGATAGATGCGCGGCGGCAATAATTGCACTATCGGTGATTTCAACGCCATGGTGCACCTCATAACGTTCTTTTAACCCACGCAATATAGCGACCGTATCTTCTTGATTAGGCTCTTCCACCAATATTTTTTGAAAACGACGTTCAAGTGCCGCGTCTTTCTCTATGAATTTACGGTATTCATCTAACGTCGTGGCACCAACACAATGTAATTCGCCTTGAGCCAGCGCTGGCTTTAACATATTGCCTGCATCTAAGGACCCTTCGGCCTTACCCGCTCCGACCATAGTATGTATCTCATCGATGAACAAAATAATCTGCCCCTCCTGCTTGGAGAGATCTTTAAGTACTGCCTTCAGGCGCTCCTCGAAATCACCTCTAAACTTAGCGCCCGCTAGAAGCGCGCCAAGATCAAGTGTTAAAACGCGCTTATTTTTTAAACCCTCTGGCACCTCGCCATTAATAATACGTTGCGCTAAACCCTCAACGATTGCTGTTTTCCCGACCCCCGGCTCACCGATAAGTACAGGATTGTTTTTGGTGCGACGTTGCAGCACCTGAATCGTTCGCCGAATCTCGTCATCACGCCCAATTACAGGGTCGAGCTTTCCCATTTCGGCACGTTCAGTTAGGTCAATGGTGTATTTATTTAACGCCTCACGCTGCTCCTCAGCATCAGCATGCTCAACGCTGCCATCACCTCTGACACTAGCAATGACCTCGTTTGCTTTTTTAATATCCCCAAATCTGCTAAGTATTTTCCCTAGATGGCCAGTATCTTCCAGTGCCACTTTTAACAGTGTTTCGCTGGAGATGTACTGATCGTGCTTTTTTTGCGCAGCGCGATCGGCCAAATTAAACAATCGCCCAAGGCCTTGAGACATACTGGCCTCCCCTGTGGGCGTCTTCACTTGGGCTAATTTTTCAAGCTGCTCATTGAACTGATGCTGCAATCCGGATACATCAAAGCCAGCACGATTAAGAATGGGACGAACACTACCGCCCTGCTGATCAAGCAACGCCAATAGTAAGTGCGGTGGCTCTATCGCCGTGTGGTCATTACCAATGGCAATTGATTGAGCCTCGCTCAGCGCAGATTGCAACTGATTGGTTAATTTTTCCATGCGCATAATTTACTCCTAGGTCAAGCTTTGTTGGTTATTACTAAGTTGGGGTCTGGTTAACACCTTTTCAATAGGCGCGACCTAGCAACCCAAATTAAAGCATCACAGGCAAGAGTATTTATGAGCACGTATAAATAAAAAAGCCTCGGAATAACCTGCACTCCGGGGCTTTTAACGGCCGAAAGGCCTTAGACACATACTGTTTACTTCTTAGGCATCCAGATTTGACCCATCTGCATTACCAGCATTGATATTAAGAAAATACCCTGCATAAGGTCAGGCTTCAGATTGAAGTCGGCACCTGGGTTCATGTTTGCAACAAAGGTTTGTGCACCCTGACTGATAGCAATATTAGTCGACGCTAGATAGCTAAATGCTGCTGCCGCGCCATTAGCATTCCATTCGTACCAACCCGTATTAAAGGCACAAAAATATGCAACGGAGAGACAAAACCCCGTGCCTGCTAGTTTCATTACAATATTTGCTTCATCACTATTTCTGATGTTGTTAGAAACACGTAAGCCAACCCATACTAAAAATGCGATCGCAATAAAATGTGAACCCGCTGCGCTTTGGTTTGCGCCATATGTCTAATTGAGTCATGATATATCCTCTTTTCTATTAGTAGTATTTCCGTCTTTTTTTGTCTAAAATCCTATTAAGAGAGCGACCAGTTTACATAGATTATTCACTTATGCAATTATCATAATGCATAGGTACTTATGACCCAAACAAAAACGCCCTGCCGTTTACCGACAGGGCGTTCGTAACAACAGCAGGAATTAAAGTTGATTCAGCGCTGTTGTCATTTCTATGACAGCCTTCTTACCGTCGCCATAAACCATCAAAGTGTGATCCATCGCAAACAACGGATTAGGCAATCCAGCAAAACCCGGACTTAATGATCTTTTAATCACCACTACAGTTTTAGCCTTATCAACATTAAGGATAGGCATACCGTAGATTGGACTTCCTTCAATATCACGAGCCATAGGATTGGTCACGTCATTCGCGCCAATAACAATCACCACATCAGTATCTTCAAAGGTGGGATTGATTCTATCCATTTCAACTAATTTATCGTAAGGCACCTCTGCCTCTGCAAGCAGTACATTCATGTGGCCAGGCATGCGTCCCGCCACTGGGTGAATGCCATATTCAACTTCGACGCCTTTAGATACCATCGCGTCGGCAAGCTCTCGAACTGCATGTTGAGCCTGTGCCATTGCCATACCATAACCCGGTACAATAACGACTCTCTGAGCAGTCTCTAAAAGCATAGCAACTTCATCAGGTTGCGCACTGGTCACCTTGCCATCATAGATCTCGTCAGCATCTATGGTTTCCCCACCAGCGGCCATCTTTCCAAACAAGACATTAGCCAGAGAGCGGTTCATGGCAACACACATAATTTTTGTAAGGACAAGCCCCGAGGTGCCCACAAGTGAACCCGCAATAATTAATACAGTGTTACCTAAAATAAAGCCTGCCAACGCTGCAGCGATTCCCGAATAAGAATTTAGCAGCGCAATCACTACTGGCATGTCGGCACCACCAATGGGCATTACCAAGAACAAACCAAGTAAAAGAGCAAGCCCTAGGATGGCTACCATAGCCATCGTGTTGCCTGGGTTTATCACGAGAAACGCAACTGCAGCCAAAGCGCCCAATAACAAAATTCCATTGCCAAAAGGGCCTCCAGGCAGTCCATAACTTTTCTTCATTAACTCCTGCAGTTTGCTAAAGGCGACCAAACTACCAGTGAGGGTAACCGCACCTATAAGGACAGTAAGGCTAATCGACACTAAGGCAATAGTAGCCTCTGCTCCCTCGCCAAATGCACTAGCGGCAACAACCGTCGGCTGTAGAAAATCAGAGATCGAAGCAGGATTTATACCTGTACGCGTAACATATTCAGCGAGCGCAATAGAGAGCGAAGCACCACCGCCAAATCCATTTAACAAAGCCACCATTTGAGGCATTGACGTCATTTGGATCCGCAGAGCCATCACCGCGCCGACAATGCCGCCGACGGCAACACCCGCTATCACATAAGTAAAATCCACATCGTTAATAGTGAACAGCGTTATTACTACGGCAACTAACATACCCAGCGCGGAGAGAAAGTTGCCCCGAACAGCTGTTTTTGGTTTGGTGAGTCCTTTGATTCCAAGAATAAATAATATGCCGGCAATCAGATAAATAAGGTTAATTAAACTTCCACTCATCATCTATTTCCTCTTAAACATGGCAAGCATACGATTAGTCACCAGATAACCGCCGACCACATTGATAGTCGCCAAAGTCACAGCTATAAAACCAAGCCAGTTAACCAGCATAGGGGAGCTGCCTGTCCCTGCGGCCAATAAAGCCCCGACCAAGGTAATTCCTGATACTGCATTGGTTCCAGACATTAATGGTGTATGCAAGGTTGGAGGAACTTTAGTAATTAGCTCAACCCCGAGGAATAAAGCGAGGACGAACAACGCTAGAAGTAAAATTAAGGTTTCCATTGATTATCTCTCTTGTTTTTCGTCAGTGACCGCATGGGCGGTAGCAGGTTTTGGATCTGATTCCGCAGAGACCTCTATTTCATTAAGGCCCAGTAATTTTCGTATATGGGCCTGAGGAACATCGCCATCGTGAGCTATAAGAGTGCCCGCAACAATTTCATCATTAAGGTCCAGACTGAGACTACCATTTTCATCCAATATGAGTTCGAGAAGAGTCTGCATATTTTTACCGTACATCTGACTGGCATGATAAGCCAAGTCCGAAGGAACGTTCTCAGGGCCTACAATAATTACATCGTGGGCAACAATAGTTTTCCCCTGCTCAGTAAGGTCACAGTTTCCACCGCGTTCTGCAGCGAGATCAACTATCACAGCACCTGGCTTCATAGCTATAACCATCTCTTCTGTCACTAGAATTGGCGACTTTGCCCCGGGGATGGCTGCCGTAGTGATAATAATGTCCTGCTGGGCAACCACTTCAGTCATCAATTCGCGCTGCCGGCGAAGAAAATCTTCCCCCTGCTCTTTAGCGTAACCGCCGGCGCCTTCTGTTTCGCCAGTATCGAGGTCCAACTCGATAGGCTTTGCCCCCACCGAAATAATCTGTTCTCTAGCGGCGGGACGAACGTCGTAGGCCTCAACAACAGCTCCTAACCTCTTAGCCGTAGCACAGGCCTGCAGACCGGCAACGCCCACTCCCATAATGAGTACTCGAGCGGGCTGAAGAGTGCCTGCTGCGGTCATCAGCATAGGAAAAATGCGCGGAGATGCCGAGGCTCCGATCAATACCGCTTTATAACCAGCTAAGGTCGCCATAGACGAAAGCACGTCCATACTTTGTGCTCTGCTAATACGTGGCACCAACTCAAGAGCGATGGCACTAGCCCCTGTCGCAGCGACTGCCTCTGCAGCCTGTGGAGAGGCTAATGGATCCATCATTCCGATCACCAACTGACCACGACGTAACAACGCTAGATCTGAGTCACTGTTTTCAGAATTTGAGCCAAAGCTTTGGACTTGTAAAATGATATCTGCGGTGGCAAATATCTCTGCTCGGTCTGCTATAGTCGTTGCTCCAGCAGCGTTATATTCAGCATCTAGGTAGCCAGCCGCACTACCAGCATGTTTTTGAACAAGCACCTTTACACTTTTGTCCGTTAATGACTGGACATTGGCAGGGGACATGGCGACGCGCTTTTCACCGGTTTTGACTTCCGAAGGAATTCCGACTATCACTCAATTCTCCTTAAATTTTGGATATGAATATCGTTGTATTAATAACTAAGATGAATAGTACCAAAAAAAACCGTGGGGCCCATACCAGCAATATAAATAGTCACTATTACAAACTAAATAATGCGATTATCAGAAATTTTGAGTTGCCTTAATGATTTATTAAGCCTTCTGAATAGTCTCGTCAAACTTCATTTAAATTATATAATATAAGGGAGCTTCAGCAACATCATGGTCTTTATGAGCTATAGCTAAAAACCATATGAACCTGAAGTACAGATGTGCATTAGGTGGATGTTGTTTGTTTTTTTGGAACCGAATTAATCTGTGATCAAAGTCTTCGCCTATTAGACACTATAGGGTTCAGTAAAATCCCGGACAAAAGGTATTTGATACCTCTAAAAGGCGCTTAGCTAACACGAGATATTGAGAATTCGGCAAGATCAAGCAGTACATGCTTGTACACACCATCGGGCATTCCAACAAGAGCATGCTTAGCAAGCTCAACTTCCACTACTGCTTGCTGACGGCTATAGGAAAGACCGCCGCTAGTATTGACCACTTGTAATATAGCCCCGAAATCATCCGCGGTCTTGCCCGCAATAGCCTTGCGAATCAAATCAGCATGTTCAGGTCCAGCGTTATCACGAGTAAAAATAAGCGGTAAAGTCATTTTTCCTTCAGCAAGATCGCTGCCGATATTCTTGCCCGTTACCTCTATATCACCTTGATAATCCAAAACATCGTCAGCAATCTGAAACGCCAACCCCAGATGCTTTCCATAAGCAATCATCGCATCTTGATTTTTCCCAGCAAGACAGGCACCAACCTGAGCTGCGGCTTCGAAAAGCTTTGCAGTTTTACGATAAATTACCTGACGGTAAATCTCTTCACTAATGTCTGGATTGCCAGCATTAGCCATCTGTTGAACTTCTCCCTCCGAAATAACATTGGTGGCATTCGCCATCACGCTCATAATTGGCATATGCGCTATTTCGACCAACATTTGGAAAGCTCTTGAATAAAGAAAGTCCCCCACTAGCACACTGGGCGCATTTCCCCACTGAGCATTAGCGGTTTGTCGCCCGCGACGCAAGCTAGCGACGTCAACGACGTCGTCATGAAGCAATGTGGCTGTATGAATAAACTCAATGACCGCTGCCATTTTCAAATGATCTACGCCTTGGTAACCATTAGCGAGCGCACTCAGTAGAACGACCACGGGACGCAAGCGCTTGCCACCCGCATCAATAATGTAGTGACCGATATTTTCCACTAACCCAACATCGGAATGGAGCTGACTAACGATTAACTTGTTAACTTCGGAAAACTCATTTTCCACAGCCTGATGAAAAGGTAGCATTCATACTTCCTATAGTGTCTTCATTACTGGACAGCATGCATGCTAGGCAGACAGTCCTTTACTGTCAACTCATAAGATCGTAGAAATCAAATAGTAAATCGCTTATAACTAAAAGATTGCCCCGTAATAAAACGTAAAAGTTGCCGCTAATTCAATAAATCGTTAAAATGGGCTTTTTAATCACAGCAAAAAGTTGCCCATGTCCTTTACGCCGAAATCATCATATTCAAAAGAAGAAATACTACGCTCCACTCGCGGTGAATTGTTTGGACCGGAAAACGCCAAACTCCCCGCCCCTAATATGTTGATGATTGATCGGATCGTCGAAATCAACAACCATGGCGGCACAAATGGTCTTGGCCAAATTATAGCTGAAATAGATATTACGCCCGACCTCTGGTTTTTCGACTGCCACTTTGAAGGAGATCCTGTAATGCCCGGCTGTCTAGGGCTAGATGCTCTCTGGCAACTGGTTGGATTCTTCTTAGTATGGAACGGAAATAAAGGCCGTGGTCGAGCCCTCGGGGCAGGAAATGTTAAGTTCTTTGGTCAGATATTGCCCACCGCAAAAAAAGTCACCTACAAAATTGAGTTCACTCGACTTATCCAACGTAGACTGATTATGGGAATCGCCAATGGATCCGTAGAAGTTGACGGTCGTGAAATTTATACTGCCCAAGATTTGAAAGTGGGACTATTCGAGAGCACTGACAGCTTTTAATATTTATCTTTAACGCATTACCTTTAAGAAGGAAACTCAATGAAACGAGCTGTAATTACAGGGCTGGGGATCGTATCCTGCCTAGGCAATGATAGAGAGTCTGTTACACACTCCCTTCGCAATGGTATCTCGGGAATTCAACGGCGAGAAGATTTCGCTGATATGGGCCTGCGTTGTAATGTCGGGGGTGTTATTGATCTCGACCCAAAAGATCATATTGACCGAAAAATATTACGTTTTATGGGCGACTCTGCGGCCTATGGTTACATAGCTGCTGATAGAGCCATTGCCGATGCTGGCCTTACTGACGAGATGGTCTCTAACCTCAGAACCGGTCTGATTATGGGTTCAGGCGGGCTTTCTGGCGAAATGTTTGTCGAGGCTGTTGACGTGATGCGAGCTCGAGGCATTAAACGTGCGGGCCCTGTCTGCCTGTGTCGCGACTCCCTTTAAAATTAAAGGTGTTAATTACTCACTTTCCTCTGCCTGCGCCACAAGTGCACACTGTATAGGTCATGCCGTTGAATTAATTCAACTCGGAAAACAAGACGTATTACTGGCCGGCGGCGCTGAAGAAATGCATTGGTCAATGGCCGCCATGTTCGATGCTATGGGAGCACTAACCAGCAAATACAATGACACTCCTGCGATCGCCTCTAGAGCCTATGATGCCGACCGTGATGGTTTTGCTCCTGGATTGGGTGGCGGTTGCGTTATCGTTGAAGAACTAGAACATGCTTTAGCGCGCGGTGCTAATATCATCTGTGAAGTGACCGGATACGGCGCCACTTCTGATGGAGCTGACATGGTGTCTCCCTCAGGAGAAGGTGCTGAACGATGCATGAAAATGGCCATGGCCACGGCTTCTGGGCCCATTGACTATATCAACACCCACGGCACCAGCACACCAGTAGGTGACATGGCTGAGCTAGGGGCTATTCGCAATGTTTTTGGAGACAACTGTCCCGACATCAGTTCCACAAAGTCTCTATCTGGCCATAGCTTAGGGGCTGCAGGTGTTCATGAAGCCATATACTGCATGTTGATGATGGAAGCAGATTTCGTGGCTGCTTCTGCGCACATCGACACTCTTGACGATCACGCTAAAGGATTGCCAATACTATTAGAATCAAAGCAAACCAAGCTAAATCGTGTCATGTCCAATAGTTTCGGCTTTGGCGGCACTAATGCCGCGCTAGTAATGGAAAGATTTAAGGGATAAGTTATACAAAACCTATGTAAATCTAGTGCAGACTTTTAGTTATAATCCCATCGAATTAAAAATTAATAGTAGATGGCAATAACCACATCAAAGTATTTCGATAGTACTAGCTATCGTCCCCTGCCGCCCTATCTTACGATCAAAGATAGTGGTATTCACCGCTTGGGCCTTTTTGCGATTGACAATATCGCCGCCGGAACCTACGCCGGACAGACTCACTTTCGATTTGATGGGAAAGATGATTGGTTGAGAACGCCCTTAGGCGGATTTATTAATCACTCAGAAAATGCCAACGCTAAAATAAACTTAATAGCAGAAAACATAAGGGGATTGACTATTAAGCAGCCGATAAAAAAGGGTGAAGAAATCACAGTTTTCTACACCCTCTATTAGCGCTTACTGCTAACCAATTAAAAGATTTTCGAAAGCGCGAAAATCTTTTAATATCACTACACTATAGTGCAGCCAAGATCGCCTCGGCACTAGACCCTTCAAGAGCCCCTGCGTCCACATTTAACAGACTCACCACACCATCATCTACAATCATAGCGAAACGCTGACTGCGCTTACCCATCCCAAAACCCGTGCCATCCAACTCAAGACCTAGAGCCCCAGTAAAATCGCCATTACCATCGGCAAGCATCATCAGGTGCTCCGCATTGGCCGACTGACCCCAAGCATGCATAACAAAAACATCATTAACCGACATACAGGCTACTGTATCAACGCCTTTTGCCTTTATCTCATCGACATGAACAACAAAACCCGGCAAATGAGCCACCGAACAAGTTGGCGTAAATGCACCTGGAACAGCGAAAAGAACAACCTTTTTACCATCGAAAATATCTGCCGTACTTAATCCAGCAGGGCCTTCAGCGCCCATGATTGTAAACATCCCGGCTGGGACTCTGTCACCCACTTTAATTGTCATAACAACCTCTATTAATTAGTGTTTAAAATATTATGGCCACACCCTAGGTACGGCCCTTTACTAAAATTTGAACTAAGTTATATAGCTACTCAAGCCATTCTAGAATGGAATATCATCATCGAAAGGCCCTGATTGCTGCTGAGGGGCCTGCTGGTTGGAACTCTTTGGAGCTGAACCCTGCCCAGTGGATCCTTGTGGTGAATCGTATCCACCTGAACCGCCTGGACCACCTCGACTATCAAGCATTTGCATTTCACTCGCTACAATTTCAGTCGTGTAACGGTCTTGCCCATCTTGGCCTTGCCATTTACGTGTTCGCAATGAACCTTCCACATAAAGCTTAGAACCTTTCTTTACATATTCGCCAGCTATCTCGGCCAGACGATTAAAGAATACCACTCGATGCCATTCGGTTCGCTCTTGAGGCTCTCCGCTGGTTTTATCTTTCCAAGACTCTGATGTAGCAATACTAAGATTAGTTACAGCACCACCCGACGGCATAAACCGCGTTTCTGGATCCTGACCACAGTTACCCACTATGATAACTTTATTAACTCCGCGTGCCATTTTCTTCCCCTAATTTATTAACGATTTAAGTACGGTTGCAAGCTCGACATATCCACCTGTCGCTGGTCAACTTGGACATAGGCTAATCGCTCGCCTTCTAGTAAGAGTATATCTTTAACACCCGCTATATTTGAAACTATTTTTGTAAAATCGGCATGCCCTGATCCACCAACAACTAATACTAACGTTTTTAGGGGCCTTGGAGATTCCATCCCTAAACATACGCACCACCAAATCGCTAAGACAAGGCTAATAACAACAAAAAGCCCGTTCATGCCCAATGTCTGCAAGCTCCAACCACCCAGCAGACCTCCAAAAAAAGCGCCCAAGAACTGGCTCGTAGAATAAATGCCCATTGCTGTACCCCTATTTCCGACAGGGCAAGATTTACTCATCCACGACGGCAATGACGCCTCGAGTAAATTAAATGCAGTAAAAAATATCAACAAAAGCAGAGGAGTCACCACTGATCCACGATAAAAACTTAGCATCAATGTCACTCCCGTCATGACTCCAACCGACGCCAAAAAAATCAATTTATGTCGGTTATATTTTTCAGCTAATATCATGCCCGGTAACATTATGACAAATCCACCGCCTAGCAATAACAGATAAACCCACCAAAGGTTTTGACCTTCAACCCCCAGTTCTTCGGACAATATCGTTGGTATAGCGACAAAGGCGGCAATCAAGGCTAGATGCAGCGCAAAAATGCCATAATTCAGACGCAACAACTTGGTTTGCTTGAGCAACCTAACGATCTGCTTAACATCAGTTAAGGTCTCTCGATTATGTTGCACTTGAACCCTATTCGGCACTAATAACCACACAATCAGTATACCTAATACACCCAGAATAGCGGTGGTCCAGAAAACCCCTGAAAGGCCATAGTTCAAGCTTATGAGCGGGCCAAGAACCATGGCTAAGATAAATGAAAAGCCGATACTCCCGCCAATCATCGCCATCGCTTTACTCCGATTTTCCTCTGACGTAAGGTCTGTAACCATGGCCATTAGAGTGCTGGCTATTGCTCCTGAGCCTTGCAAAGCGCGCCCGAGGACTAAACCTTGCATCGTCTCAGCAAGAGCACAAACAATACTGCCCAGAATAAACAACAAAAGACCGCCAATAATCACCGGCCGCCGCCCAATTCGATCCGATAACAGCCCGAAGGGAATTTGTAGAATCGCTTGGACTAACCCATAAGCACCTAGAGTCAACCCCAACAATAACGGACTGTAGTCTGAGTACCCTCCCACTGAAATTGCAAGAACGGGTAGTACCATAAATAGCCCGAGCATTCTAAAAGCATAGAGGCTAGCTATAGAGAAGGTTGCGCGTCTTTCGATTGGCGAAAAAACTGGGTAGTTTGTCAAGGTGGCGTCGATGTCTGATTAAAATTCTAAAGCCGCTATACTACCAGTGCAGTCGACAAGGGAAAATGTTTATCATTAATATTGTAAAAAAAAACACTCGATCTACAGCATTTCCATTGAAAACTAAGGTCTAGCTAAGGGGTCTTGCCGTACACTATCAATTAAGAGTAATTACTCTTTGCCCAGCAGGCCTTCCGGCCACTATAATTGACGGTTTAATCTGACAAAAAGACATTTTAATGAAAACCATTCAGGTTCGCGGTGCGCGCACTCATAATCTTAAAAATATTGATCTAGATCTTCCCCGAGATAAATTTATTGTTATCACGGGGCTGTCAGGTTCTGGTAAATCTTCTCTGGCTTTTGATACTCTCTACGCTGAGGGCCAGCGGCGCTATGTTGAATCGCTATCAACCTATGCACGGCAGTTTTTGTCCATGATGGAAAAACCCGACGTAGATCATATCGAGGGTCTGTCACCAGCTATATCCATTGAACAAAAATCAACCTCTCATAATCCTCGCTCTACTGTTGGCACAATTACCGAAATCTACGATTATTTACGTCTACTTTTCGCCCGTGCAGGAGAGCCTCGGTGTCCTGACCACAACAACGCGCTCAAAGCTCAAACAGTCAGCCAGATGGTTGATCAGGTGATGGAGCTGCCTGAGGGGACAAAACTTATGCTCTTGGCCCCCGTTGTTAAGGACAGGAAAGGAGAGCATTTACATCTATTTGAGACACTAAGGCGTCAAGGTTTTATTCGCGCACGAATCGATGGTCTGGTCTGTGATTTAGATGAGGCCCCCGCCCTCAACAAAAAGCAAAAACATAGCGTTGATGTTGTTGTAGATCGCTTTAAAGTGAGAGATGATATTGGCTTGCGATTGGCTGAGTCATTTGAAACGGCCTTAAATCTCGCAGAAGGCTTGGTTATGATTAGTTATATGGAGGGTGACGAGCCCGATCAAATGTTTTCTGCAAAGTTTGCCTGCCCCGTGTGTAATTACAGCTTAAATGAGCTCGAGCCACGGCTCTTCTCCTTCAACAATCCAGCGGGTGCATGCCCAACGTGTGATGGTTTAGGCTTACATCAGTTTTTCGATATTGATCGCGTCATCCAGCACCCAGAGGTCTCCATTGCCGAAGGCGCTATTCGAGGCTGGGACAAAAGAACGCTATTTTATTACAACATGCTCACCTCTCTTGCTGAGCATTATCAATTTGATATTGATGAGCCATGGGAAAAACTTGCCGCCATCCACCAACAGAAAATTCTGTTCGGCAGTGACGATGAAGAGATCACTTTTAATTACGTTAACGACAGAGGCACCGTTTTTCGTCGGCAACATAAGTTTGAAGGTATTATTCATAATATGGAGCGGCGCTACAGAGAGACAGAGTCTCAATCAGTGCGCGAAGGGTTAACCAAATTTATGGCTACCTCAAGCTGCCCCGAATGCGCAGGAACCAGACTAAGAAAGTCAGCACGCAATGTTTTCATTGATGACAAGCGCATTGAAGACATCGTTTGTATGCCTGTTGGAGACTGTTCTGATTATTTCGATCAACTTGAACTGCCAGGACGACAGGGGAAGATTGCTGACAAGATTGTCAAAGAAATTCGCCAACGATTCACTTTTCTCGTGGATGTGGGCCTTAACTATTTATCCCTTAACCGGAGTGCAGATACTCTATCCGGTGGAGAAGCGCAACGAATTCGTCTGGCCAGCCAGATCGGGGCAGGATTAGTAGGCGTCATGTACATTCTCGATGAACCCTCTATAGGCTTGCACCAGCGAGATAACGAACGCCTCTTGAAAACGTTAGTTCGCCTTCGTGATATTGGTAACACCGTTATTGTGGTCGAGCATGATGAAGAAGCCATTGCTGCTGCTGATTACGTTGTCGATATAGGCCCAGGTGCTGGGATTCATGGTGGTGAGATCGTCGCACAAGGTTCAGTTGAGCAGATATGCAGTAGCGCTAAGTCTATCACCGGTCAATTTCTGTCAGGCAAGCGAAATATACTGATACCCAAAACGCGCCATAAAGGCAATGGGAAGCTTCTGTCCGTAAAAGGTGCCACTGGAAACAACCTGCAGTCTGTGGATTTAAATATTCCCATTGGCGTATTTACCTGTATTACCGGAGTCTCTGGTTCTGGCAAATCAACTCTCGTTAATGAAACGCTTTATCCAGCTGCCGCTGTCGCACTAAACAAGGCAACCACGCTCAAACCAGCCCCTCATTCAAAAATAACAGGCCTCAACCTGTTAGACAAATGCATTGATATCAACCAAAGTCCAATTGGTCGTACGCCTCGCTCGAACCCTGCCACCTACACTGGAATATTTACGCCCGTAAGAGAATTGTTTGCAAGCACTCAGGAAGCTCGCTCAAGAGGTTATAACCCGGGTAGATTCAGTTTTAATGTCAAGGGTGGTCGCTGCGAAGCTTGCCAAGGCGATGGAGTCACAAAGGTGGAAATGCACTTTCTACCCGATATTTACGTGCCCTGCGATGTTTGTAACGGTAAACGCTACAACCGAGAGACCTTAGATGTTCACTTTAAGGGTAAAAATATCCATCAAGTGTTAGAAATGACTATTGAAGATGCACGAGATTTCTTCGATGCTATTCCAGCGATCGCGAGAAAATTACAAACGCTCGTTGATGTTGGACTGTCGTATATCAGCCTAGGACAATCTGCAACCACCTTGTCTGGTGGTGAAGCACAAAGGGTTAAACTCTCTAAAGAACTGTCCAAGCGAGACACGGGGAAAACTCTCTATATCTTAGATGAGCCAACAACCGGTTTACATTTTCATGATATAGAGCAGTTGCTGGCGGTACTTCATAGACTGCGCGATCACGGCAATACCGTGGTAGTTATCGAACACAACTTAGATGTTGTCAAGACAGCCGATTGGGTTATCGACCTTGGTCCAGAGGGCGGTTATGGTGGTGGGCAGATTGTCGCTGAGGGCACCCCCGAGCAGGTTTCTAAGGTTAAAGACTCCTATACAGGACACTTTTTGAGTAAAATACTGGCTCGTCAAACCTATGTATGACTTAACAGCCTGTTCTGATATTCAGCAACCATGCCATCCACCGCCTCCTGCTGATAGGGGCGTAAGCCACTAAGGATAAGTTTTTTAACGCCGCGCCCAATTATCTTGTCGTCGTCGTGGAACGTAAAATATAATTCTCCATCGCCTCGTTTTCCGTCAACGGTTAGACTGGTTTTAGCAATTTGTAATCTCGGGTTTTTAAATTTTAAATAGTCCAACTCAAGCGACATTGACTGATAGATAATCAATGGCCGTTGTGGATTAATCATGACGTTATTATCAGCCATCAACGGCACTAGAATATGAGGGAAATTATGCCCAGAGAATCGAACATAGGCTTTAACTAAAGCATCAACAGACGTCGTCTGTTGAACGCTATTGCCCGAATGAACACCCTCTAAATAAGACTTTCCCCGCACGTCTAAAATCTGATAATTAGCGATTGAATCGGGTGGGAATATCAGCGGTGTATCAGCAGCCAATAATCCAGAGAAACGAAAATCCATCTTCTCCCGCAAACCATAATGATTTATCGCTAGGGCAAATAAAAGATCTCCAGGCACACAAAAGCGCTTACTGCCAGCATCGTGTATGGGATTAAAATCATTACATACAATTTTAGCAAAATCGCTAGCTTGCTGGCCGCTAATCGTAATCCCGCTGTCACGCTTATGGTAGAAGTCATCAATAAACACGGATTAATCAAACTCAGCTTCAAATTCTTCTAACAAATCTAGAGGTTCTATCTCCATACCCTTCAAGTCTATATCCCAATTCACACCAACAAGCAGCACGTCACCATGCATGCCAGGCAACCAATCGTCGAGAAACTCTTCGATATCGATCGCTACTGGTTTGTATACGCCCCAATCTCCGCTGCATAAGGGTTCAGCTAGCGGTTTTGAGGACCAAAAGGGAATAACATCAATATCATCATGATCTGTTGAACCTACCAACGCCCAATTTTCAGTGCCATCTTGCAGTCCCCAGATACAACCTTGCTCGAGGCATTCTACGATTAATCGATCCAAATTCTCCTGCAGATTACTAGACAAAGGTTCCATGGCGTTACTCCATTATTTTGAGGCTTTGTTCGAGGCGCTCATAGTAACCGTTTTGGATTTACATCCCAAGGAGAAAGACTCTACATTATTATTTCAGAGATAATAGTAACTATGACTAATTAAGTACTTTATACCCGCGACCCTGGAGGCAGCGCTTAATCACTTTTTGTTGCTCCTTTCGAGCTTGAACGTTGCCCTTTACACCACCAATCACACCTGCAGTTCCGCCTATTTTTTGCGCAGAGTCACTGTTACCAAGAATCGCACCGACGACACTACCCACGACGACACCACCTATAACACGATCTACAGTACGTTTGCTGATATCAATCTGCTGAGCAAAGGCATCACATTCGGATAGATCCCTTTCATACTCATTAAGATCAAGACCCTGAGTGTCAACAATAACCTGGTCCGCTGTTTTATCCATAAGACCCGTTGCGCAACCGGCCAAAAGACCACACCACAAAAAGCTAGAATACAACGTTAGATTTCGCATGCACATTCTCCCTAAGTAGATACCTTCCTGAAACGTCAACCGATCGAAATGGTTGACGCTATTTATAGCTACATAATACTGAGGCCTTAGTGAACCGATTATTTAGCGTTACTCAATATCCCACGAACCGCTGCCGGTATATCAGCTGGCAGCAACACTAATTTAGAATTGTCAGACTTCGACATGCTGTGTATCGCTTCGATGTACTTTTCCCCTAAGAGGTACATTGCTGGAAGCTCCTTATCTTGAATAGCTTCGTTGACTCTTTCAAGCGCGGTTTTAGTGGCCTCAGCTAACACCACCTTGGCCTCTGCATCTCTGCGTGAAGCTTCAAGCCTGCCATCAGCCTCAAGAATGGCCGCAGTCTTTTCACCATCAGCACGCGTTACTGTAGCGCGCCTCTGACGTTCAGCTGCAGCCTGCTCTTCCATCGCTGACTGCATTGTGCCTGACGGCTGGATATCCTGAATTTCAACCGTTTTTAAGGTAATACCCCAATCAGCAATGTCGCCTGAAATAGATAGCTTTAGTTTTGCTTTTATTTGATCCCTGGAAGATAGCGCATCATCAAGCGACATTTCTCCGACAATTGAACGCAGCGAAGTCTGCACCAGAGTGCGAATAGCCAACTCGTAGTCTTCAACACCATAGACGGCTTTTTCTGGGGAGAGGATATTAATATAGGCAACCGCGTTGGCGATAATAACAACGTTATCCCGGGTAATAACTTCCTGAGATGGGATTTCTAAAACAATGTCTTTAGTCGTCGCTTTGAACGCCACGACATCAATATAGGGTATGATCAAATTAAGCCCCGGACTTAATGATTTCTGAAATTTACCCAATCGCTGTACAACCCACTTCGACCCTTGGGGCACCAAGCGAACACCTTTAAAAAGGGTAACGACTACTAATAAAAAAACTGCAACTACAACGATCATGCCTTCCATTATGATATCTCCTTAATTTACTAACGCTCTAATTCAATTTTGAAACGACCAAAAGTTCACCAGAAACTTCTTTTATGTGAAGTCTATCACCCAGCTCCACACTACTGTCGCAGCTAAACTCCCATTCATCAGAGTCCATCACCGGCGTGCTAAAACGCATCCTCCCTTGGGTGCTTTGAGTGGGCAGTTTAGTGACCAAGCCAGATGCTCCAATAGCATCATTTCTTGCGTCCTCACCACGATTACCCTGAGCCATCTTGACCTTAATAATTTTGAACCAAACTAAGGTAAAGGCCACCGAAGACATAGTCCAGAGTAATACTTGGACGCTCAATGACATCGGTATTAACAGCTCGACCAAACCCACCACTAGGGCCCCAAGTCCAAACCAGAGGATGGTAAAGCTTGGTATAAATATTTCGCCAACCACCAACAAAAGCCCCAGAACAAGCCAGTGCCAATACAACATTTGAATATCCATCTAAACTCCTTGTTTACGGTCTATATAATCAACTTTCTACGCTTCTGTTTATAATATCCTGTTTTCAACTAAATTATAAACACTCTCTACCCTATCAGCACAAAGAGCGGTTCATCAATAAGGCATCCTCACGTCCATATTCAGTGGCATAATAACCTCTCCGCTGACCTATTTCTGCGAAACCAGCCTTGCTATAAAGACGAATAGCAGAAAAATTAGACACTCGGACTTCCAAATATACTTGGTTAATTTGCGCAGGTAACCGTTCGATAACGGTATCTAGCAACTCCGATCCTAGACCTACTCCAACATGGTCTGGATGAAGAGAAATATTTTGTAATTCTGCTTGATCAACCACCTCTACGACGACAGCGAAGCCAACAACTGTATTTTCCAGAACCATTACCTGAGTCCACTGAATACATTGTTCGAATTGATTTTCGCTCCAGGGCGACTTGGAGTTTAATGCCTCAATAGCAACGACCGCCTCCATGTCCGTTTGACCCATTGGACGGATACAAAACGATCTAGATAGACTATTCAATCGTTGGCATCCCCAAGATGGGGCTTTTTATGAGGGGACAGGAACCTAATTGTGTTCCAAGCTTTACGCTTACTTTGAGGATCTTCAATCATCTCTTCAAGAGAAGGGATGACCAACCCGACGATCTCATTAAAGACATTAGTTTGGCCGTTGGAAATGTTAGCTGTTTGTTCTTCGGTTAAAATCCAGCGTGCTGTTTCCATCCCAAGAACTAGCATCATCTTACTATTCTTTGCCTCTAGCCTAGCCTGTATAACCGTTGTTAAAAACTCCCGAGCCTCGGGTTCGCCACCCGCGGCATTAGGATAGGGCGGCCACTGGGCCAGCTCCATCTGGGGTAGATTAATTTGACCCTGACCCATTGCAACAAGGATATTCGACAGTAGCTGAATTTGGTCTGGATCAGGAAGGCTTTGATCAATAAGGCTGCAAACCACTAGTTCATCGGTGGGTTGCCAAAGAGCCAATTGAAGCTCTATGCGAACTGTTGGGTCAGGCTTTCCACCTAAAGGATCTACAGCTACCTCACTCACTGGTTGCGTCTTAGCTTGCTCTAGAACAGGTGACGGATCACTAGAAACATCAAAGGAGCCCAATAATTGTTCAGCTGAAATCGGTTCTATCTTCACATCTTTCGAGGGCTCATTAAAGGCAGTTTCTAAAACCTCCACAACGGGCATTTCATTGTCGGCTACCAAATCCTTGGGCAGATATTCATCAATACCCAAGGTCTTTAAATAATAATCTCTATGGCCTTGTGCCATCAAATCCCACCAAGTTGAGGATGCAAACGGCCCGGATTACGCATGAGTGTCAAAGCATGTAGGTACGCTTTAGCGCTAGCAAACAATATGTCAGTATGGGCGCCCTGCCCATTAATGATCCGCCCATTCTTTTGAAGCCGAACGGTAACTTCACCCTGAGAATCAGTACCTTGAGTCACCGCATTAACTGAGTATAGCTGCAGTTCGGTTTCACTGTGGATTAGCTTTTCAATAGCATTGAAAATGGCATCAACAGCGCCATCCCCACTGGATTCGGCAGAATGCTCCTTATTCTGATACCTAATAATGATCTTTGAATGAGGCAATTGACCGGATTTAGAAAGCACCTCTAGGTCAACGAGCGTCAAAGCATCATCTCCGGTGCCCATTTGCACATCCGAGACTAAGGCCTGAAGATCTTCGTCAAAAATTTCACGTTTTTTGTCCGCAAGTTCTTTAAACCTAATAAATGCCTCATTAAAGTCCGCTTTACTGCTAAAGCTAATGCCCAGTTCGTCAAGACGTGCGCTAAATGCAGCCCGACCTGAAAGCTTACCCAATGAAAGTTTATTGGCCGCCCAGCCAACGTCTTCTGCCCTCATAATTTCGTAGGTTTCTCGAAATTTTAAAATGCCATCTTGGTGAATACCCGACTCATGAGCAAAAGCATTGGCTCCAACGATCGCCTTGTTAGGTTGCACGGGAAACCCAGTAATACTAGACACCAACCGAGAAATCGGCACGATATGAGAAACATCAATGTTAGTTTCAACCGGAAATAAATCTTGCCGAGTACGAACGGCCATGACGATCTCTTCAAGAGACGCATTGCCGGCTCGCTCGCCAAGACCATTAATCGTACATTCAACCTGACGGGCACCGTTTTGCACCGCGGATAGACTGTTAGCAACCGCCAAACCTAAATCATTATGACAATGTACTGAGAAAATGGCCTTGTCAGCGTTGGGGACATGATTAAGTAAGCGCTGAATAATCTGACCGTACTCAATGGGATCTGAATATCCTACTGTATCTGGAAAGTTAATAGTTCTTGCACCCGCAGCGATAACAGCTTCTGTTATTCGACACATAAATTCAAAATCGGTACGGCTGGCATCCTCCAGAGAGAACTCAACATCGTCGATCAAATCTCGAGCCATTTTCACCGCACCGACTGCCTGCGCAAGCACCTGATCGGGCTCCATCTGTAGCTTATACTTCATGTGGATGGGTGAGGTTGCAATAAACGTATGGATACGGCCTGCATTAGCGCCTTTAAGAGCCTCGGCTGCACGTTCGATATCACCCGACATAGCCCTTGAGAGGCTACAAATTCGACTATCTTTTATCGCGTTAGCGATTCCCTTTATCGCTTCAAAATCGCCCTCGCTGGACACGGCAAAGCCTGCCTCAATCACATCGACATGCATCTTCTCAAGCACTTTTGCGATTCGTAATTTTTCATCTTTGGTCATTGAAGCGCCCGGACTTTGCTCGCCATCGCGTAAAGTCGTATCAAAAATAACCAATTTTTCTTTTGTTGCCATGATCTTTTTCCTTCTACAAACCAAGTTACTTGGCTAGCTACATTGTAGAACGCATTAAACCTCTTGTCCCACCTACCTGTGAGTATGGCTATATTTGCGTGCCATAGAAAAGAAATTTAACCCATTATGTGTATTCGATGATGCTTTTTATGAGGTATAACGATAGATGCCCCTCAGGGCAGGAGAAGGAATAATCCACGTGAAGGTGCAACGTTAGAAACGCTACGCATAGAAACTGCCTTCAGTGATTGACTATCCATAACAATATTTAAACAGATATTAAGACGGAAACCAAGGTGTTTACCCAGAGTTAAAACTCTTTTCCACGCCAACCAAGCTTGGTTGCAAGCCATAGAACTGGTGCAGACAGTGAGAAAAATAAAGCCATTGCGAATAAAACGCGAGGCGGATCAATGGTTATCACTACAAATCCCATCACCACCGATAAGATCACAATAAAGGGCACTTTGCCTCGCATATCAACCTTTTTAAAGCTGGGGTACTTGAAGTTCGACACCATGAGTAATCCCGCGCAAGCCGTTACCAATGCGCCGGTAACAGATAACCAGAGCGACGGCTGAATATCCTGCGCTGACCACACTAGCCCAGCGACTAAGGCTGCCGCCACAGGGCTTGGAAGTCCTGTAAACACCTTACCATCAGACACACCAGCCTGGACATTAAATCGTGCTAAACGCAACGCCGCGCAAGATGCGTACACAAAGGTCACAGCCCAACCCAACTTGCCAAGGGAGCTAACGCCCCAACCATAAGCCAACACGGCAGGCGCAACACCAAAAGAAACCATGTCCGAGAGGCTATCGTACTGAACGCCAAAGTCACTTTGAGTATTGGTCATACGCGCTACGCGGCCATCTAAGCCATCAAAAACCATTGCCGCAAAAATAGCCATTGCCGCCCATTCGTACTGACCACTAAAGCCCGATAACACTGCATAAAAACCACCAAATAATGCGCCGGTAGTCAGTATATTAGGCAGTAGATAAATACCTTTGCGGGGCCGACGTGCAGACATACCCACATCAGAATCCTGATCTTGATTGAGCTCAACAACCTTATCTACTGTCCGAGACTTCTCTTTCATAATACCACTTCCTGTTACACAGCCAGATACTTATTAGCCGGCATTATAAGCTAAGTTACCTATCAATCGTCCAAAAATTGCTGTTTCATGAATTCTAGATCAGCCTCAGATAGATCTAACGCTGACATTAAATAGCATTTCATTGAACCGTAATGCTCATCAATAGCGTCAAGAAAGGCAACAATATTATCTTCATGAACAGAGACATAGGGGGTTAGCCAATCTCTTTCCCAGTTTTCTACCTTGGCATCACGCAGATGACCTTCAATAATATCGACGAGCCTACTTGAGTCATAGTGCTTGTGAGTAAGCATATAATCCTCAATGATTGTTTCACGAGGTACATCTAGCGCTGACAAGATAAGCGCTGCAGCCAAGCCAGTGCGGTCTTTGCCAGCAGAACAGTGAAATACACTGGTATTGTCGGCATTTTTTATTATCTCCCTCATAAAGCGACTAAACGCAGGAATAACTACTTTTATACACGAGCGATACGAGTTAACGACAAGTTCATGAGAAGATTCAGCGGTGAGTTCACCCTCGAACAAAAACTCCCAAAATCTTGATATGTCCCCGATCGATATTTGATAATCGTCAACAAAGTCGGCCCGTATAGCCGCACTGGGAGACTGCTGCTGTTCCTCTTGGCGTCGGAAGTCATGTATTTTGCTGACGCCGATTTGTTCAAGAGTATCTAAATCTTTATTAGTTAAGTTAGCTAGGTGACCACAACGTAGAATCTTACGCCATTTAACCCGATAGCCATCTTCATTAAGGTAGCCGCCTAGGTCTCTAAAATTAATCCCACCACTGAGAGGCACTACCCTAGACATACCACTTGCCGCATCCACCATCATTACCTTCCTTTGTATGTTTTATACTCTACTGTACGGCGTAAGAACGGAAACGACCCTCTTTTGAGGGCCGATATTATTCCTTAAGCGAGAGAAGCTGGCCAAGCTATTTGGCCCACTAAACTCTAATAAACTTATCTCCCCGCGAGATACCGGAGACACCGCTGCGAACAACCTCCATTATGCCCATATGAGTAACCGCCTCAATAAATGCATCTAACTTGTCACTGTCGCCAGCAAGCTGCACCGTATAGGTCGATGGTGTCACATCGATAATATGTCCTCGGAAAATCTCCACACAGCTTTTTAGCTCCGTGCGAACATCACAGTCTGTAGCCTTAACCTTAACCAATAACAACTCACGCTCGATGTGAGGGCCTTGTGTTAAATCCACGACCTTTAGCGTATCAATGAGCTTATGTAATTGTTTGACAATTTGCTCTGCCATCTGATCATCACCTTGGGTGGTTAACGTTAGGCGAGACAGAGTTTCATCATCAGTTGGGGCGACCGTTAAAGTGTCGATATTATAACCACGCTGCGAAAACAAACCAACCACTCGAGATAAGGCTCCAAATTCATTCTCCAACAAAATAGAGATTATTCTTTTCATTAGGTTCTCTCCGTTTTGCTTAGCCACAGGTCTCGCATGGACCCACCAGGCATATGCATTGGATACACATGTTCAGAGCGATCAATACAGATATCCATGAAGACTACTCGATCTTTCATCGCGAAACACTCACGCATCTTTTCCTCAAGCTCGTCAAATTTAGTTACCTTAATTCCCACATGTCCATAGGCTTCTGCTAAAGCAACGAAATCCGGTAGCGATTCCTCATAAACACTCTGAGAGTAGCGACTGTTGTACTGCATGTCCTGCCACTGCCTAACCATACCTAGGGCCGCATTATTAAGATTAATAATTTTAACCGGCAAATTATGCTGACTACATGCAGACAGCTCTTGGATGCACATCTGAATACTACCTTCGCCTGTAACACAGGCAACATCAGTGTCGGGAAATGCAAGCTTAGCGCCCATGGCGGCCGGCAGCCCAAACCCCATAGTGCCAAGGCCACCAGAGTTGATCCATTGCCTAGGTTTGTCAAACAGATAGTATTGGGCAGCGAACATTTGATGCTGGCCCACATCCGAGGTGACAATCGCTTCCCCTTTAGTAACCTTATAAAGCGCCTTGATAACATCCTGAGGTTTAATTAGATTGCCACCACTTGGCTCATACCGAGACGCTGTGTAAAGACCATGTTTAGCACGCCATTCGTCAATTTGCTGCCACCATTGCCCTATAGCATCACCGTCGGGTGTGTTACCAGATTGCTCAATAAGGCTTAGCACCTCTTTTAATACGGAGGTACATGTTCCTACAATAGGAATGTCAGCAACAATATTTTTGGACACCGTGGTCGGATCAATATCAACATGGATAATGGTCGCCAAAGGACAGAACTTCTCTAGTTCATTTGTAACTCGATCATCAAACCTAGCACCAACCGCAAAAATTACGTCTGCGTGATGCATCGCGGTATTGGCCTCGAAAGTTCCATGCATGCCTAACATGCCAACAAATTGTCGGTCAGTTCCTGGATAGCATCCTAGCCCCATCAACGTATTGGTTACCGGATAGTTGAGTTTACGAGCCACGGCAATAAGGTGGTCAGCCGCGTTATCTATAACCACGCCACCGCCAGCATAAATAACAGGTCTTTTAGCCTCTAACAGGGCCTTTACAGCACGTTTTATCTGCCCACGGTGGCCTTTATCGCTCGGTTGATACGAGCGCATTTTCACCTCTGAAGGAAACTCATAGGGCACTTTATAATTAGGTTCTGTCACGTCCTTCGGTATATCTACTACTACTGGGCCGGGACGACCGGTGCCGGCTATGTAATAGGCTTTTGCAATAGTTGCCGCAATATCTTCAGGCTTGGTTACCAAAAAACTATGTTTAACGATAGGCCGAGAGACACCAACCATGTCAGTTTCTTGAAATGCGTCTTGACCAATTTTACTAGACGGGACCTGCCCTGAGATAACGACCAGAGGTATAGAATCCATATAGGCGGTGGCAATACCGGTAATCGCGTTAGTAGCACCTGGACCTGAAGTGACTAAAGCTGTACCAACTTCTCCGGTTGCCCGAGAAAACCCATCTGCAGCGTGAACTGCTGCTTGCTCATGGCGGACGAGAAGATGAACGACATCCTCTTGTCGATAAATGGCATCATAAATATGCAGCGCAGCACCACCTGGATAACCCCAGACATGCTTAACACCAACGTCGCGTAATGCACGGATTAAAATGTCACCGCCAGATAAAAGTTCCACAATTGTTCCTCACTAATAATGTGTAGGAAATGTCCCTGCAGAATAGGCTGTAACATCAAAATAGACGCCGCAACTGCGGCATGCTCAGTCACACTGATAAGTGTTTTAGACTGACCTTAGGGCTATGGGTAATAGCGCCTTCTGTGTTGATGACCAGCGACATTGATAACATCTACCTGGCACTCTTTCCAATAAATCTACACTAATACGTGTAGATCCGCCGCATGGTAACACTTTATTCTTTTAACTCAAAGGATTATGGACCGACATTACGGCGGACTATAAACTTATACTCAAAAGAGATTGACAACATTTTAATAACTGAGCCACCATAAGCCAAGTGATAAAATGAATGCCAAATGAGATCTTATTGATGCGCGAAAAAAACGAGCCACTTAACGCTACGCTATTTATAATAGCGTTAACTTTTTCGGCATTGCTGGTTTCTGCCTGCTCTAGCGAAAAGCCGTCTGCCACCACTATCATGGCCAATATTAATGGTTATAGCTTCGATAATAATCGTCAGTTGCAGCAATTTCAGACCTTGGCTTTTGATAATGGCAGAGTACTTGCAACCGGTGGCCCAACTCTTGAGGCTAATTATCCCAATGCCAACGTCATCGATGGCGAGGGTCTAACTTTACTGCCAGGCATAACTGATGCTCATGGACACGTTTCTAGCCTAGGCTATACGCTGTTGCAAATTGATCTTCGTGGCGCCACCTCGGCTAGGCAGATATCGTCATTAATTGCTAAGTATGCCAAAGAAAAACCTTTCCTCAACTGGATTCAAGGACGTGGGTGGAATCAAGTATTGTGGTCTGGGCAACAGTACCCCACGGCACAAATACTTGATGAATTGACCTCTGATCGACCCGTGTGGTTGGAGCGAATCGACGGCCATGCTGGCTGGGCTAATAGTAAAGCTTTGACATTAGCCGGCATCAATGCCAACACTATCAGTCCTCCCGGTGGCGAAATCATTCGTGACCGAAACGGGAATCCCACAGGGATCTTGATTGACAATGCAATGGCATTAGTAAATCAAGTCATACCCCCTCCCACAGATGAGGAAATGGCCGCAGCACTGGCTGCGGCAACCAGCCACTTACTTAGCCTAGGAATCACCTCGGTACATGATGCTGGAGTCAGTGCTAGAGAAAACGATTATTATCGCCAATTGGCTAACAGTGGCAATTTAGCCGTCCGTCTTTACGGTATGATTTCATCAACCGATCCCGAGCTTGGCCGAATGTTGTCAGCAGGGCCTAGTAACGACCCTCTAGACCTGTACTCTGCTCGCAGCGTGAAAGTGTATACCGATGGTGCCTTAGGGAGTCGTGGCGCAGCTCTCCTGGAGCCCTATTCTGATCGAGCAGGCCATAGCGGGCTGCTATTGACCTCAAAAGAACAGTTGAGAGCTATATTGAGTCTATCTATTCAGGCGGGCTTTCAGGTCGCTATTCATGCCATTGGTGACAAAGGCAATCGCATTGGTCTAGATGAAGTCGAGCATGCCTATGCTACCATTGGTGGTCGTGAATTACGCCACCGAATAGAGCACTCTCAAGTGGTCGCACTGGACGATATCCCTCGATTTAAAAGCCTCGATGTTATCCCTTCAATGCAACCAACTCATGCAACCAGCGATATGAATATGGCAGCTGATCGTCTCGGAATCAACCGGCTTAAAGGGGCTTATGCCTGGCGCAGCTTTCTCGATCAAGGTAGCATTTTAGTATCTGGATCAGATTTCCCCATAGAGCTCGCTAACCCTTTTCACGGTATCCATGCTGCTGTAACTAGACAAAACCAACTCGACGAACCCGACGGAGGCTGGATCCCGGAGCAGGCCATTACCATTGAAGAGGCCGTTCGCTCATTCACTCTTGACGCAGCCTGGGCTGCGCACCAAGAAATGGCCTTGGGGGGGCTCTCCGAAGGAAAATGGGCCGACTTTATATTGATAGATCAAGATCTATTTACTATACCGACGAACGAATTATGGAAAACAACAGTTGTCGAGACCTGGTTGGCCGGGAAATTAGTCTATGAAAAACAGTAAAATGCCGCGATTTAACCTAGCCTTTCACTAGGCTGACATTATCGATTAAACGCGCAGCCTGAGTAAACATGGCGCCTAAAACAGTGATATCTTCGTCATCATAGGCTGCGAGATCCAGCGTTTTACTGTTGCTACAGGTGATATAATCTACTTTGAATCCTGCCTCTGTAATGCGCTTTGCACCCGCAGTCTCAAGTTCAGAAAACTCTTTATTACCGTCTCTAATTTGTCCTGCAATCCAGTCGAGACTATCCTTGAGTACCGTGACCAGAGGTCTTTCATCAGCTGTAATATAACGATTGCGTGAACTCATCGCTAGACCGTCGACTTCGCGATGAATAGGTGCTGAGCTGATCTGTATGGGCAGACAGAGATCTTCAACCATCCGTCTAATCACCGCTAATTGTTGATAGTCCTTAATGCCAAAGATAGCTTCATCCGGCTGAACAATATTAAATAGCTTACTAACCACCGTTGTTACACCCTCAAAGTGTCCCGGACGGCTTGCACCACACAAAACATCGGTCATGGTCGGACAAATCACCCGACTTTGCGTGTCCAGTCCATTAGGGTACATTTCTGTATCGTCAGGATGAAATAGGTAATCGCAACCAGTATCACGGAGCTTGTCACAGTCACTTTGATAAGTACGAGGGTACTTGTCCCAGTCTTCATTGAGACCAAATTGGAGTTCATTAACAAAAATAGAACAAACCACGATGTCATTAGTTTTCTTAGCTTGCGTTAGCAACGCCAGATGACCCTCATGAAGATTACCCATCGTTGGAACAAAACCTATTTTTAGGCCCTGGGTTCGATCTCGAATAAGATCATCTCGGAGTCCACTGATAGTGTGAAAAACTTTCATCGTCGATTACCTTTGAGTGGGGTTAGTGATCCGCGAAATAGTCGCCAGCAAGATTTTCAAAGCGAGTATACTTGCCCATAAACATCAAGCGACAGGTGCCAATAGGTCCATTTCGCTGTTTGCCAATAATAATTTCGGCTGTGCCCTTGTCAGGACTGTCTTCGTTATAGACCTCATCACGATAAATAAACGCAATAACATCAGCATCCTGCTCTATCGCCCCAGATTCTCTAAGATCTGCATTGACAGGCCGTTTGTTAGGCCGCTGCTCAACATTACGACTAAGCTGTGATAGCGCTATCATTGGGCATTCATACTCACGGGCTAACCCTTTTAATTCTCTCGATATCTGTGAAATTTCCTGTACCCTGCCTTCAGCCGAATTGCTGCCGTTCATTAACTGCAGGTAATCCACCATAATCATACCTGGTCGCGCTTGAGCATAAAGTGCCTCTGTGTCCGCTGGGGTATCAGCACCGTGTTTAAGGTGCCACTCTTGGCGCAACTGCTCAACTCGTTCTCGAGTAAACTGCTTGATTCTATTGCGCATTTCAAGCGGCGTAATGCCTGCGGAATCATCAATAAACAACGGCTTATCCTTTAATCGTTGCGCAGCACTACTAAGCCTTGGCCAATCGTCTTCAACCAAATTACCTGAGCGCATGCGTGTCTGATCAATCTTTCCGATAGATGACAACAAACGAATAATTAATTGACTAGCCGGCATCTCTAACGAGAAAACCAGAACAGGACGGTCTTGATTAAGCGTGGCGTGTTCTACCATATTCATTGCAAAAGCCGTCTTACCCATGGAAGGGCGGCCGGCAATAATAACCAAATCTGACTTTTGCCAACCTGACGTCATTTTATCTAGGTCACTAAAGCCTGTACTCAACCCGGTAATATCGGCATCATTTTTAAATAACTCATCTAGACGCTCAACAGCTTCTTTAATAAGGGAGTTAACTTCCTTAAAACCACCCTTCTTAGGTCGGTTTTCGATAATTTCCTGGAGCCGGCTCTCTGCTTCGGCAAGTAGCTTAGAGCTATCCCAACCCAAAGGGTTGTAGCCTTTACGGACAATTTCACTGGCGGCACCTATCAACTGCCTAACGATCGATCGTTCCAGTACAATTTGTGTGTAGGCTTTTATATTGGCTGAACTTGGCGTGCTACTGGCTAAGTCAACGAGATACTCAGCACCACCAACAGCAGAGAGTTCATTAGAATTTTGGAGTGACTCAGAAAGGGTAATTGGATCAAAGGGTTGGTTCTCTGCTGACAACCGACTCATCGCTGTAAAGATCAGCTGATGGTCCTTACTGTAAAAATCGCTTTCAGACAACACTTCGGCAATTGAGTCAAAGGCATCATTCTTTAACATTAATCCGCCAATAACAGCTTGCTCAGCCTCAATTGAGTGAGGTAATGGCTGACTGATGCTGGGTTCTGCAAAGAGCGCTTCATTCATACCGGAGATGTTTAACCTATGCTGACAATAGTGAATTTTTAGATTGCTGTATGAGTAGTATAAGTAATAAACCCGACAAACAAAAACGGCATTGCATCTTATTAAGAGGCAATGCCGTTACGCAACAACTTTAGACGTTTTCGACGAACTAAATTATTCCGCCTCAATAACAACCACAATTGTTTCAGTAATATCTGTGTGCAATTGCACATCAATATTAAACTCACCTAAGTGACGCAAAGGGCCTTCAGGCAAGCTGATCTCGTTCTTGGTTACATCGCTACCAGCAGCTGCGATGGCCTCTTCAAGCTCTCTCGCTCCTACCGAACCAAATAGTTTCCCTTCATCGCCAGCTATAGCTGAGATAGTAATGGAACCCACTGCTTTTAGCTTGTCAGCACGGGCCTGAGCTTCGGCTAGTTTTTCAGCGGCCTGAGCTTCGAATCCAGCTCGTCGCAGTTCAAATTCAGCAACATTTTTGTCGGTAGCGAAAACCGCTTTACCCTGAGGTATAAGGTAGTTACGACCAAAGCCAGCTTTAACATTAGCTCTATCGCCAATGTTGCCCAACTTACCAATTTTTTCAAGCAGAATAACTTGCATCTTAATATCCTCTATATTTCACTATTCGTACGAGGCTAACCGTGAGTATCACTCGCTAACCTTGTTCTTAAATTCATAAAGCTGTCAGCTAATCCAACCAATACCAACAGCGCCATCATAATAGGGCTATACAGAATAACCCCTATATAAACAAAGACCAACCAATGGCCACTCTTTGCTTTAACCTTAACCCAGTAATGTACAAGCGCTAACCCAGCTATCAGTAACGGAATAGAGGCTAACTGCACCCAGATTCTATAATCATCCGATAACAATACCCCAGCACCCATCAATACTGCCAACAACAAACCTAACTTAGACTCTAACCTTATCCCATGGAATTCTTGTTGGAATCCACCCGGATTATAAAGTATTGCCTGCCACCACCTTGAAACAAATAAACTAGCAATGGTACTTAGCGTGATCATCCATGCTGATATTCCCAGCATTATGGTGCCACTTGGCATCACCACGCTCTGATCCAATTGCTGCGACATCTGCGCAAAAAGAGCCTCTATCTCCAGTACTATAGACGCCAAATCAGAGCCAAATACAACACCTGAGACCAACGCAAATAGAGCCCCGGCTATCACTGCTCCGCTCAACGTAGAAGACCAAGCCACAGTCTGGCGCAGAACGTTAGCAACCACCACCATATTAATTAAGGCGAGGCCTGAGACAATCGTTAGAAACGGCGTTGCCCCGCTAATAAAATAACCAACCAACAGAGGCAGCAGCGCCCACAAAGCTACCAATGCCCCCTCCAAGCTACCTTTGGTTAAAGTGACTAAGCCAATAGTTGCCGGACTAACAAAAGGGATAAAGCTACCGAGTAGCGCAGTCAAACAGGCCTGCATCCGCCCGCGCATTATGAACTCAGCTAGGGCGCGCAAAACCGTTACCCTTATTCTTACTTATGGCTATCAGTGTAAGGAAGCAAAGCAATATAGCGTGCGCGCTTGATTGCTTCAGATAACTGGCGCTGATAACGAGCTTTAGTGCCAGTAATACGACTTGGAACAATCTTACCGCTCTCTGACACATAACCTTTCAGCGTATCTAAATCTTTGTAATCAATCTCAGTAGCGCCTTCAGCGGTAAAACGACAAAACTTTCTACGACGTACAAACTTAGCCATGGTTATTCTCCTTTATCCGCATCTGATTGCTCTTCGACTTCGGCTTTATCTTCAACCACTGCCTCAGCATTATCTGACTTTTCCTCTTCAGCAGCAGCATCCGCAGCCGCTTTAGCTTTATCCGCAGCTGCCTTAGCCGCATTACGACGCTCTCGCGCTTCTTTGTCGGCACGCTCGGAATTTTCTAGTTTCATGATGGGTGAATCGCCTGTCACGGCTTCGTCACGACGAATTACCATGCTACGAATCACTGCATCGTTATAGCGGAAAGTTGAATTCAACTCGTCCAGCACATCTTGACCGCACTCTACGTTCATCAAAATATAATGAGCTTTATGGATTTTGTTAATGGGATAAGCCAATTGACGGCGACCCCAGTTTTCAGACCTGTGGACAGTGCCGTTACCTGCAACGATAGATGCGGTATAACGCTCGACCATACCAGGGACTTGTTCGCTTTGGTCTGGATGGACCAAAAACACAATTTCGTAGTGACGCATTGTAGCTCCTCATGGGTTAGAAGCCTCCCGTTAAAGCTATTTAGCTACACGGTGAAGCAAGGAGTGCCGAACATCATTGTTCGACGCTTTAAAGGCGCGCTATTGTAGTGATTTGATGCAACACTTGCAACACGGAATTGCTAAACTTATTAACGGGCGTATTAGTCGCTTTTGGAGTGATTTCGCTGTTCTTTAATAAGCGCCCATGCAGAGCTTATATTCGTCTTCGTATGCCTAAGGAAATAGGTAATGAAGATTCCTTCGATGGCCACAAGTAGATGAAATAGAATAACCAACCTAAACCAAATATCAGCATCAAGAATGATCAGTAAATAATAGGCTGGCGCAATTAATAACGCGGCAATTTTAGCGCCTAACGTATGATAACTAGGGTAGTCGCCGAATTTCACCGCTGCAACGACAAGGGGCACTAAAAATGACAATGTAGCCATCAGCAGAAAGATTGATTGGTCAGAAAAGATGTCCGGCCAAAGAATATATAGAGCTAAAATCATAACAGCATAGGTCAGAGCATCGCCCCAACTATCCAATTTAGCCCCAAACTCACTAGTTTGATTAAACTTTCGAGCTAGATAGCCGTCAAGAGCATCACTAATTAAAGATATACCGAGCACCCACAGAAATAGCACGCCTGCCCCGGAAACTGCCAGCCAAACTAGCACAGGAACTAATCCCAGACGCAAAAAACTAAGCATATTAGCGATCGAAAGTAAATTTGTACTCATCGTATTCTCGGCACCTAGACTTTGACCCCTTTGCAGGACAATTCCCTTTGGGGTATAGATTAGCGTTTTTTTACGCCGCAATGCAACGTCAAATAACAGAATGTTTTTAAATCAACTGCGGATCGCGGATCGATAAAGGCTATTCATAAGAACATTACCCTCCTCATCTAGATGACTTTACTGTCCGTTGACGAACCGCCTCAAACAAACAGATTCCGGTAGCCACGGAAACATTTAGACTTTCTACACTGCCAGACATCGGTAATTTAGCCAAAAAATCACACTGCTTGCGTGTTAATTGACGCATCCCATCTCCCTCTGCACCCATAACGATGACAGTGGGTCCCGTCAAATCAAAATCGTAGATAGTTTGATCGGCCTCTCCATCTGTGCCAACTACCCAGCAACCCTGCTGTTGTAATTTATCCAGAGTCCTCGTCAAATTCGTGACAGTCACCAAAGGTATAGATTCGGCCGCACCGCAGGCTACTTTTTGCACGATAGGGGTTAATCCAACAGAATTATCTTTCGGAACAATGACCGCATGAACTCCGGCCCCATCAGCGGAGCGCAGGCAGGCTCCTAAATTGTGGGGATCGGTGACTCCATCAAGCATTAGAAAAAAACTACTCGCACCATGCTTTTCTGCCAACTGCATAAGGAAGGTCTCGTCATAGGTTTCACCTGGCTGACAAAGTGCCATGACACCTTGATGACGGCCCTCCGTTTTAGCGTCTAAGCGCTTAACTGAGGTCAGCTGCAAAGCAATGCCGTGTTGCTCTGCTAAATTATGGATCTTTTGAAGGCGATCATCTTTACGGCCCTGCTGAACATGTAATTCGGTAACGCGCTGAGGCGACGACTTAAGCATTGTCTGCACCGCATGAATACCATAAATCCAATCCAAAACAACCTCCACCTTATTTAATTTGCTAATCGCTGATTGCGCATTGTACTGGCTTTGGGCACACTTCTGTTATGTTAATTCAACCTCAATAGTAATCTGCTTCAAGTAAGGATTTTTTGCACCATGAACCAAAATATTAACGCAACGCCCTCCGCAAATCTATTGAGACGAATCGCGGCTTTGGTCTACGACGTCTTTTTACTGTTCGCCATATCCCTTGGCTACGGAGCAGTACTGCTAGTCCTAAGGATCATAATCGTCGGCATAGACGAAGCACCCATGGCAAACCCCTCTCTTTTTCTGCAATGGCTAAGTTTTATTGGCCTGTATTCCGCTCTTAGCGGCTACTATGTGATCTGTTGGCGCAAGCAAGGTCAAACCATTGGCATGAAAGCATGGCGCATAAGATTACAGCAGCCCAACGGAGCGCTAGCAACGCCTGCGCAATGCTGGAAGCGTTGCTTAGCCGCCCCATTGTCGCTTTTATGCTTGGGTGTCGGCTATCTATGGTGTCTATTGCCACCCACAAAACAATGCCTTCATGATCGCTACACTGGGACCGAAGTAATCGTTCTACCCAAAACTAACCAATAGATGTCAGAAATAGGTCAAGGTCTATGGCTATGAGCACCCTAATACTTGCACTGGATCAAGGAACAACATCCTCCAGGAGCATGCTCTTTAATAAGGACTTTAGTATACGCGGTCAATCGCAAAAAGAATTCGCCCAGTATTTTCCTGATTCTGGATGGGTTGAACACGACCCGATGGATATTTGGCGTACCACATTAGAGACTAGCAAAGAGGTCATAGCTAAGGCTGGAATTACATCATCAGACATTGCTGCTATCGGCATTACTAACCAGCGAGAAACAACCCTAATATGGGATAGAAAAACAGGCCTGCCTATTTATAACGCCATTGTTTGGCAGGATCGGCGAACAGCTACTCTATGCACTGAACTACAGCGCCTAAACCATGAAGCTTTGGTTAGTGAAAAAACAGGCCTACTCCTCGATCCTTATTTTTCGGCGACTAAAATCGCCTGGATTCTCGACAATATTCCCAACGCTAGACAGAGAGCCGAGCGCGGCGAATTAGCTTTTGGTACCGTAGACACATGGTTATTATGGAACTTGACCGACGGTAAGTCACATGCCACCGATGCAACCAACGCTTCTCGAACCTTGCTCTATAACATCCATAGTGGACAATGGGATGACGACCTACTCGACCTTTTTAATGTTCCACGGCAATTACTTCCAGAGGTGAAAGATAGTGCGGCCGACTTTGGTAGCACCGAATTATTTGGCAAGCCAATTAAAATTTATGGTATTGCGGGGGACCAACACGCCGCCACTATAGGTCAGGCATGTTTTGAGCCTGGCATGATGAAATCCACCTACGGAACAGGTTGTTTTGCCCTCTTAAATACGGGGACTACAGCGGTAAAATCAAACAACCGGATGCTCACCACAATTGCTTATCAGCTAGAGGGTAAAACAACCTATGCCCTAGAGGGCTCAATCTTTATTGCTGGGGCAGCTGTGCAATGGCTGCGCGATGGGCTTGGCATTATTGAATCCGCCAAGCAATCTGGTGAACTTGCGGCACAGGCTGATGACCATCAACAGGTGTACATGATCCCTGCTTTTACGGGCCTAGGGGCCCCTTGGTGGGATGCCGATGCACGGGGCGCACTTATCGGACTAACTAGAGGAACAGGGCCCGCCGAGGTCTCTCGCGCCGCTCTGGAATCGGTCTGCTACCAAACTCTAGACCTGTTAAATGCCATGCAAGATGATTGGGGAGACTCCGCCACAACGGTACTGAGAGTCGATGGTGGTATGGTAGCTAGCAATTGGACCATGCAGCGTCTCGCTGACATTTTACAAGCCCAAGTAGATCGCCCAGTCATTGCAGAAACTACCGCTTTGGGGGCAGCTTGGTTAGCTGGGTCTAGAGCTGGCGTATGGCCTGATCAGGAGGGTTTCGCCAACAGCTGGCAGTTAGATAAATCCTTTGGACCGCAGATGGACAAGCCAGAAAGAGATTGCAAAGTAGCTGGCTGGGATATAGCAGTTAAACGAGTGCTAACCCAGTAACGGGATTAAGTTATAAGCGTGTAATGCGGTTGTGAAGATCTGATATTGCCGACCTGCCCAAACCGCCTCAGTTCTTGGAGTAGGGATGCTCTTTCTACTCTAATACAACCCATAAAGTCCTCGGAAAAAGAGGCCAGCTGAATTTGAGGCTAGCCACTTCGCCTAAGCAAATACGAACCAAGAACCATGCAAAATAATATCGGCCCTAACACAGCAAGCAAGACGGGAAATCCAAATACTATACTTAGAGGGCCAAGCATATCTTGAATAATTTTAAAGGTGATCCCAATCAATACACCGACAAAAATTCTAAAGCCCATAGTAGAACTTCGCAAAGGCCCAAAAACAAAAGAGATGCCGACTAAAACCAAACCAAAAATGACTAATGGTTGCAGCACTTTTCTCCAGTACGCTAATTCATAGATCGCAGTATCAGCCTCTTGCTGCCGTAAAAATTCTATCTGATTACTAATGGTTGAAATAGGTAGCGCTGAGGGTGCCAGAACATTTACCGTCAATACCTCTGGCGACAACTCAGAGTCCCACTGGCGTGTTAATCGCTTTTCTGTTGTTGTTCTGTCGCTCTCAAACCGCGTAATCGAAACATTTTCTTCCATCCAAAATTCTTCAGCCGGATTATAAGTAGCGCGACTAGCAAAACTAGCCTCTTGTAATATCTTCTCATCAGAAAACTGATAACGAGTAACGCCATAAAGCACCCCACCGGGGAATACCGCGTTAAAATGCATGAAATCTCTGCCCTCATGAATCCATAGCCCGGCAGTAGAGTCTTGAGCCGTCTCACCTTTACGTAGATATTGCCGAGTGCCGTCCGCACGCTGATCTAGATAAGGCGAAAAATATTCGCTAATTAAGGCGCCGACAAAAATAAACAGCATCACCGGCTTCATTACAAAATAGACAATCCGTATAAGAGAGACCCCAGATGCTCGCATAACCGTGACTTCACTATTACCAACTAGTAAGCCCAATCCATAGAGGCAGCCTATCAGTGATGAAAAAGGGATATATTCATAAATCGTCGAAGGTAATTTAGTGCCCACATAAATAAGTACGTCAGTGAACCCATAGTTGCGCTCAATCGCACGTGTCTCATCAATAATCTCAGCAACCACGTCTAATCCCACCACCACGATCAACGCAATAAAGACGGCATTAAACACGGTCAACCCAATATGCCGAGATAGACGCATCATGAAGATAATCCCTTCTCAACTCTCTTTTTGGCAGTCGACCTGACAAGCTTTTTAGGTTTGAGTAACCATAAACCAAATAGTAAAAAGACTATATGGACAGGCAGCAAGGTAATACTGGCCGACAATTCTCCAGACTCGATATTACCTCGCAGCGCATTCAATGCCAAAAGGTAGGTGAAATACAGCACGATTGCCGGCAATAATTTGGTAAATCTTCCTTGCCGTGGGTCAGTTCTACTTAAGGGGACTGCTAAAATAACCACTACCAAAACCATCAATGGAATCGAAAGCCGCCATTGCAAGGTGGCCTCTAACCTTGGGTCATCAGACATCACCAGGTCTGATGTCGCAATAGCATCTGTTTCAGGGTCTTCTTCTATTTTTTTCGGTGTTTTTAGCTTAGAACCATATTCCTCGAAATGAGTAATTTGATACTCATGACTTCCAGGGTTACCCTCGATGCGGTACCCCTGCTCCAACACAAGAAAACGCTCTACGCCGTCTTCAGACCGCTGTTGACGACCTCGCTCAGCCACGACAACTGCCAGTCGTCGATCGAACGTATCTGCGGACCCTGCACTCACTGCAAGAAATACATTTTCTAATTCTCGGTCAACGTTAATGCTTTCAGCATAGGTCACTCCCTTACCACCTTTAAGAGAGTAGAACTTTTTCGGGTTTACCCGATCGAGTTCAGTCATCTGTTGTTGCGCTATAAAGATGGTTTCAGTCTTAGTAGCCCCTGCTGGAGACACAAACAGGCTCAACCAACCCACTAAAACAGCTAATCCGAAGGCGACTATGAGAGTATAACCAAGCAACTGAAGCTCTGAAATCCCGCAAGCTTTAAGGACACTCATCTCATTCTCGACATGCAGCCGACCAAAGGTCAACAATATAGACAAGAAAAAGGCTAGTGGTAACGCGAGTTCTAAGAAACCTGGAATTTTGTATCCAATCACGGCAAAAATAACTGAAGGTTCTAGATTTCCAGCCAGGGCATTCGCTAAATACTTCACAAAGCGACCACTAATTAGCACCATAAGCAGGATTGTGCATATAGCAAACGTTGAAGACAGTATTTCACGAGTTAAGTAACGAAAAATAATCACAATGTTAGACTTATAGGTCTTGGGTGTAGTTAAACAAACTGTTATCGTAAGCGACAAATTAAACTAGCCAAATAAGACAACCATCTGGAGCGAACATGGAGTTTAAAGCATCTGCCGCAAACCTGTTAACCATTAAAGTAGATTCTCTCATTCTACTAACGGGCTCACAACTACACAATACGGCCAAATTGATTGATGACTCCCTAAACGGAGCAATACAAGCCCTGATTAAGTCAGGTGATTTTAGCGGAAAATTAGCCTCTAATTGTATATTTCACACCCCCGATAGAGCTTCAAAAAGAATCATCCTAATAGGTGTCGATGGTGCTTCAACTACACAAAAAATGATTAAAGCAATAGAGTCTGCTGCCTTATTATTAAACAAGACACCCAGTGCAAAAGCACTGTGGATAGGGGATAGCCTTAGCGATGACATAGAATGGCAAGCGAGCATCATGGCAAGAAGCGTTCAAACTAGCAGATATAAGTACAATGGCAGTAGTAAACCCACTAAACCAAGCAAGTTAAAGTCTGTAACCTACTGGTGCGTTAAAAAATCCCAGACCACTTCTGCGACCAAAGGTCTTGTCTATGGCAGCGCCGTTGGCAATGGCATGAATACCGCACGAGGGTTGGCCGACCTTCCCGCGAACATCTGCACGCCAAACTTTCTCGCCAGTCAGGCAAAAAAATTAGCTAAGGGTCAAGCTAAGGTCACGACCAGCATTCTAAAAGAAGCTGACATGAAAACCCTAGGAATGGGCTCATTGCTGTCGGTGAGTGCTGGATCTGTAGAACCAGGCAACCTCATCGTGATGAGCTATCAAGGTGCCGAAAAGACGACAAAACCTGTTGTACTAGTCGGCAAAGCAGTGACCTTTGATACCGGCGGTATAAGCCTCAAAGCTGGGCGAGGCATGGATGAAATGAAATTTGACATGTGTGGCGGAGCATCAGTATTTGGCGTTATTAATGCGCTAATTGAAACCCAACTACATATTAATGTCGTCGGTATTGTCCCAGCGGTAGAGAACATGCCAGCAGGCAACGCCACCAAACCTGGAGATGTGGTCACCAGCATGTCGGGGCAGACCATCGAGGTACTCAATACCGATGCAGAGGGTCGACTTATTCTGTGCGACGCTCTGACCTATGCCGCTCGCTTTGAGCCCGACACCGTCATCGATATCGCTACGCTCACTGGCGCGGTCATCGGTGCTCTAGGTAAGTTAACGGCGGGCTTGTTGTCAAACGATGATGAATTAGCTGACCAATTACTCAACGGCGGCACTCTTAGTGGAGATCGTGCATGGCGACTCCCTTTATGGGAAGAGTATGACAAGCAATTAAAAAGTAATTTTGCCGATATGGCCAATATAGGTGGAGAAGCAGGCACTATAACCGCTGCTTGTTTCCTGTCACGCTTTACAAAAGACTATAAATGGGCCCATCTGGACATCGCAGGAACTGCATGGCACTCAGGATCGGCAAAAGGAGCCACCGGACGACCTGTGCCTATGTTAATGCAATACCTCTGCACTAAGGCCGGACATTAATGTTTGCATTTCTCTTGGTATTTGAGGGAGTGTGGGCGTGACAAAGGTATCCTTTTACAAATTAGCCGGAGATCATACTCTCGCTCTAGCGCTAGTGTGCCAGTTGGTGCAAAAGTCACTAGCCGCCAATCAACAGGTACTTTGCTTAGTGCCTGATAACATAGCCGCACAGCAATTGGATGAAATGCTTTGGGGCTTCAACGGGGCATCCTTTGTACCTCATGCTCAGGGCGTTGATCACGTGCCCGTGGCTATTAGCTTTGATGAAGAGCCTGGAGAACACCACCAGGTTTTAATTAATTTGCAGGCTCAAATTCCCACTTGGTTTAGCCGCTTTGAAAGAGTTATCGAAATCATCTATAAAGAACCTGACTATGAACAAGCTAAACGTGATAATTTCCGATTTTATAAAGAACGTGGCTATCAGTTAGACTTCCACGACCTTTCAGAGCGATTTAAACTCTAGACGCGCCATATATAAGACCTTTAAAACCTGAACCATAAAGTTTGGGAGCTATAAAATTTTCTACAAACCAGTTTTAAAGCACCTCTTTTGATGTTCAATGCTAGCGACTAAATCCGTCAAGCCCTATAATCACCGCTGACGAAAAGAACCTACACTTCGCATACCATTGGGACAAAATATTAAATTATGGACAAAACATTCAACCCTAAAGACGTCGAAACCAAGTGGTATGAAACTTGGGAAAAGCGAGGTTATTTCGCCCCCTCAAGTAATGGTGAGCCATACAGTATTGTAATCCCCCCGCCCAATGTCACTGGCAGCCTTCATATTGGTCACGCGTTGCAGCACAGCATTATGGACGCTCTGACGCGCTACAACCGCATGAAAGGGAAAAGTGCTCTCTGGCAAGTGGGTACCGACCATGCGGGCATAGCGACTCAAATGGTGGTAGAGCGAAAGCTCGCCAATGAGAATCTGCCCGGGCGTGAAGAACTGGGGAGGGAAAAGTTCATCGATAAAATCTGGGAGTGGAAACAGGAATCCGGCGATACCATAACCAAACAGATGCGCCGACTGGGCAACTCCGTTGACTGGGAAACTGAGCGATTCACCATGGACGACGGCTTTTATAAGGCCGTGCAAGAAGCCTTTATACGTCTGCACGCTGATGGTCTTATTTATCGCGGCAAGCGCTTGGTTAACTGGGATCCCAAACTGCACACCGCCATCTCCGATCTTGAAGTTGAGAACCGTGAAGTTAAAGGCAAAATGTGGAATTTGCGCTACCCCTTAGCCGAAGGAGTCAAAACGCTGGATGGCAAAGACTACATCGTCGTCGCGACCACGCGACCAGAAACGTTGCTGGGCGATACTGGCATAGCCGTAAATGCTGACGATCCGAGATACAGCAATCTTATTGGAAAATATGTCACCCTTCCGTTGGTAGGCCGACTGATTCCAATCCTTGCCGACGACCACGCTGACATGGGAAAAGGGACCGGTTGCGTAAAGATCACCCCTGCCCATGATTTTAATGACTATGACGTTGGCCAGCGCCACAAACTGCCCATGGTCAATATCCTAACGATGAATGCAGACATCCGCCAAAGCGCTGAATGCGTGAATAGCGATGGAAGCGACAACGATGAGATGGATGCCACATTGCCTCAGAAGTATCACGGTATGGAACGTTTCGCGGCGCGGCGCGAAGTGGTAACTGATATGGACACTCTAGGACTCCTGGAAGATGTCAAAGAAAATGATATGACTATCCCTTACGGAGACCGCGGCGAAGTTGTGATCGAACCCATGCTGACCAATCAATGGTATGTCGATGCCAAGAAATTGGCCGGCCCAGCGATTGAGGCTGTTGAAGACGGCCGCATAAAATTTGTTCCGCAGCAGTACGAAAACATGTACTTCTCGTGGATGCGCAACATTCAAGACTGGTGTATATCACGCCAACTATGGTGGGGCCATCGTATTCCTGCTTGGTATGATGAATCTGGCAAAGCCTATGTTGGCATGAGCGAGAAGGATGTGCGGGCCAAACATAATTTAGGCGATATAGCCCTGACCCAAGACGAAGATGTCCTAGACACTTGGTTTAGCTCTGCACTCTGGACTTTCGGCACTCAGGGCTGGCCCGAGCAAACCGAGCGCTTGAAAACATTTCACCCCACCGATGTGCTCGTTACCGGTTTCGATATCATTTTCTTCTGGGTCGCGCGCATGGTCATGATGTCCATGCATTTGATCAAAGATGAAAATAGTGAACCTCAAATCCCGTTTAAAACGGTCTATGTGACCGGCCTTATTCGCGATGAGCAAGGTCAGAAAATGTCCAAGTCAAAAGGTAATGTTCTTGATCCTTTAGATATGATCGATGGTATTGATATTGAAACTCTGCTCGATAAGCGCACCGGTAATATGATGCAACCTCAGCAGGCAGCGAAGATCGTTAGCAGGACAAGAAAACAGTTCCCCGACGGTATCGAGCCTCATGGAGCAGATGCTCTGCGTTTTACCCTATGCGCACTGGCTTCAACCGGTCGCGATATTAATTGGGACATGAAACGGCTTGAAGGCTACCGTAACTTTTGTAACAAGATCTGGAATGCCTCTCGCTATGTGCTAATGAACGCTGAAAACCAGAACTGTGGGCAAGATAATTCAAGGGATTATAAGCTGACGCTTGCCGATCGCTGGATTATGTCTCGCCTGCAACAGGCCGAGACAGAAGTGACTGCCGCCATTGAAAATTACCGATTTGACCTGGCCGCACAGGCGCTCTATGACTTTGTTTGGAATGAATATTGCGATTGGTATTTGGAACTCTCCAAACCAATACTCTGGGATGAAAATGGTGATCCAGCTGTTCAGAAAGGTACCCGGCGTACCCTCGTTAGGGTTTTAGAGTCTACGCTGAGACTGGCGCATCCCATGTTACCGTTCATTAGTGAAGAGATTTGGCAGAATATTGCTCCCCTCGCCGGAATTGAGCTCAGTTCACAGGGTGATACTATTATGTTGCAGCCTTTCCCTGTCGCCGACCCAGCTATGGTTGATAAGGATGCTGATGCCGACATTGACTGGGTTAAAAAAGTGATTGTTGCTGTGCGTAATGTACGCGGGGAGATGAATATTTCACCCGCCAAAGCTCTGCCTATTTACCTGGCCCGAGGTGATGCTACCGATAAACGCCGTCTTGATGAAAACCGTCAATTTGTCAGTAAATTGGCCAGTCTGGAATCGATTACTTGGTTAGAAAACCCTTCCGAAGCACCCCTGTGCGCAACCGCTCTAGCGGGTGATTTAGAAATCCTAGTTCCCATGGCTGGGGTAATTGATGTGGCCGCAGAATTATCTCGCTTAGACAGGGATATTGGTAAGATTACAATCGAAACAAACAAACTCTCAGGCAAACTTAGCAACGCCAAATTTGCCGACAAAGCACCCGCCGAAGTCGTCGAAAAAGAACGTCAGAAGTTAGAGAATCTTGAAGGCTCTCTCTCTAAGTTGTTAGAGAAGCGTAGCGCAATAGCAGAAATGGCATAACCATTTTATGACACAAGATCTTAATTCCCAGCAGCAGGCTGCACTGAAATATATTGATGGGCCTCTACTCGTGTTAGCCGGTGCTGGCAGTGGTAAAACTAGCGTCATTACACAAAAAATTGCCTACCTCGTCGAGCACTGTGATATCCCGGCAAGAAATATTGCTGCCGTAACATTTACCAACAAAGCAGCCCGAGAAATGAAAGCTAGAGTAAGCAACTTACTCTCTGCACAGCTCTCTAAAGGTCTTACTGTATCAACCTTTCACAATCTCGGTCTTACTATTATTCGAACAGAAATAAAAACCCTAGGATTTAAATCGGGGTTTTCCATTTTAGATCAGGAAGACTGTCGTAATCTGTTGAAAGAATTATTGGTTCGGCACTCCGAGCTCGATGATAAATTAATCGACACTGTTCAAAATACCATTTCGAACTGGAAGAATGCACTCTTAGAACCGAGAAACGCAACAAGTGTTGCTAACAGTACTGGGGAGCAGAGCATTGCCATGCTCTACGAACGCTATCAGCGAGCATTGAAGGCCTATAACGCAGTCGACTTTGATGATCTAATTATGACGCCCGTCATGCTGTTTAGGCAGCATCCAGAGGTGCTGGCGAAATGGCAGAGACGCATCCGCTACTTGTTGGTTGATGAATATCAAGACACTAATCTTGCCCAATATGAGCTAGTCAAAACGCTCGTCAACGAAAAACAAGCGCTAACTGTCGTTGGCGATGATGATCAGTCGATCTATGCATGGCGTGGAGCTCGCCCAGAGAATCTGATGCAACTGAAAGAAGACTTTCCGAGTCTTGAGATTGTTAAGTTAGAACAAAATTACCGCTCTACCGGCCGTATTCTAGGTGCGGCGAACAAACTGATAGATAATAACCCACACCTAATCCCAAAAACCCTCTGGAGTGAGTTGGGGCCTGGTGATCCACTTCGTTTTATTACCAGCGAAAACGAAGACACTGAATGTGAGCGGGTTGTTAATGAAATTATCGATATGCGGCTTAAACGGCGGTGTAAATACAGTGATTTTGCCGTCTTATATCGCGGTAATTACCAGGCCAAGCTGGTTGAAATTAAACTGCAAACGCAAAACATTCCCTATGAAATAACCGGTGGCCAGTCGTTCTATGCCAAAACTGAAATCAAGGACGTAATGGCATACCTGAGACTAGTGATCAACACTGATGATGACAACGCGCTACTGAGAATCATCAACACCCCGAGGCGCCAAATAGGCCCCACCACTTTAGAGCGACTCGGCGATTATGCGAATAAACGCGGGCTTTCTATGTATGCTGCTATTGACGAAGTTGCACTCAGTGCATCCATGCCAGCCAATAATCTAGAGCGCCTTAAAGCGTTTAAGAACTGGATAACCGGAGTGCAGAAAAATATATACAGCGGAAACCCGATTGCTGCAGTTAATGAAATGCTTAGCGATACTGACTATCTAGGTTGGCTCCACCAAAATGCCAGTAGCGACCCGGTTGCCCAAAAGCGCTGGGACAATGTTAATTTTCTGTTAGCTCAACTTACCCAGGCGTTGAAAACAGATCAACAAGGTGAACCCAATAAAAATGGCGACTCTGTTATAGAGAATGCCATCTCAAAATTAATTCTTAGGGATATCCTTGATAGAGAGCAGGAAGAATCTGCTGATGACAAGGTGCAGCTACTAACGCTGCATGCTGCCAAGGGCCTAGAATTTTTACATGTATTTATGATTGGCATGGAAGAAGGCATCCTGCCACATAAAAACAGTGTTGATGGCGGCCAGATCGAAGAAGAGCGACGACTGGCCTATGTGGGGATTACTCGTGCGCAGCGGACTCTAACAATGACTAGCGCACGCCAGCGCACACAGTTTGGGGAGACATCATCGACGACGCCAAGTCGCTTTATCGATGAACTCCCTGAGGATGATTTAATCAGAATAGGGGCTGGTATAGAGGCTAGCGAAGAAGACAATCAGATCGCAGGCGAACAATCCTTAGCAGCCCTGAAATCACTCTTTGCGTGATGTTATTGATAAAAATATTGTATCTTTAAAATAACGAGATAAATCTCTAAAATTACCTGTTAACTCGGGCACGTAATTCTTTTCCTGGCTTGAAATAAGGCACATACTTTCCGTGGAGATCAACGGAATCACCCGTTTTTGGATTGCGGCCCACTCTGGGCGCGCGATAATGTAATGAAAAACTACCAAACCCTCGGATTTCAACACGCTGGTTATTCGACAATGTTGCGGCCATACGCTCAAGAATCATTCGCACGGCTACTTCAACATCCTTTGGTGGCAGTTGATCTTGATTAGACGATATTTTTTCAATCAATTCGGACTTAGTCATTCTTAAGGCTATTCTACGTTGATGGCTGGATTATTAGTCCTTGATTTTATTGCAGTTTTAAAATTATTCAAGTAAAAAATACGAGTAATCTAAATTTTTGGTAAAAAAAAGGCAGCAGAGCCACCCTTTTCATCCAAACAGATAATTACTTATCCATTTGTGCCTTAATAAGATCACCAATAGTCGCTGGCGATGCTGTTTTATCCATCTCCGCGGTACTACGATGAGCTTTAACGGCAGCCTTCTCTTCAAATACATCTTTCGCTTTAATCGATAGATTAATGACTCTGTTTTTGCGGTCAACATTTATAATCTTAGCTTCGACTTCCGCGCCTACTGCCAACTCGTGGCGTGCATCTTCTATCTTCTCTCGTGACAATTCAGAACTCTTAAGCGTCGCTTCAATATTTTCAGCAAGAGTAATTACTGCACCTTTGGCATCAACTTCTTTTACGGTACCAGTAACGATAGCACCCTTGTCATTTTGATCCACATAATTATTAAACGGATCATCTGACATTTGCTTGATACCAAGAGAAATGCGCTCACGTTCAGCATCGATACTCAACACAACGGTTTTAACTTCATCGCCCTTCTTGTAGTTACGAACCGCTTCTTCCCCAGTTTCGTTCCAAGAAATATCCGAAAGATGCACTAACCCGTCAATGCCTCCGTCTAAACCGATAAAGATACCGAAGTCTGTAATTGATTTGATACTACCTGAGACCTTGTCACCTTTGGCCATCGTTGTGGCAAAGTCATCCCAAGGATTGGTAGAGCACTGCTTAATACCCAGTGAAATACGTCGACGCTCTTCGTCAATATCGAGGACCATAACTTCAACTTCTTGTCCAAGATCGACAATCTTAGATGGGTGAACGTTTTTATTAGTCCAATCCATCTCTGAGACGTGAACCAATCCTTCAACACCATCTTCAAGTTCAGCGAAACAACCATAATCTGTAAGATTAGTAATCTTCGCCTTGACTCTAGCACCTTCTGGGTAGCGTCCTTTAATGTCGCGCCAAGGATCTTCACCCATCTGCTTCATGCCAAGAGATACGCGATTACGCTCACGATCGAACTTCAGTACTTTGACGTCAATTTCATCGCCAACATTAATCATCTCAGACGGATGCTTGATACGCTTCCATGACATGTCAGTAATGTGGAGAAGGCCATCGATGCCACCTAAATCAACAAAAGCACCATAATCGGTAAGATTTTTAATCACACCCTTCAATGATGAGCCTTCCTCTAGATTGGCCAACAGTTCTTCACGCTCTGCTGAGTTAGCGCTTTCCATAACAGCTCGTCGGCTTACAACAACATTGTTACGCTTAGCGTCTAACTTAATAACCTTGAACTCTAAATCAATGTTTTCAAGATGTGTAATTTCACGCAACGGACGTACATCTACCAATGAACCAGGGAGGAAGGCTCTTAAGCCACGAACATCAACAGTGAAACCACCTTTAACTTTGCCGCTGATAACTCCGATCACAACTTCATCGGCATTATGTGCCGCTTCAAGTTCGATCCAGGATTCAGCTCTGCGTGCTTTTTCACGAGAAAGTTTAGTCGCGCCGAAACCATCTTCAACAGCTTCTAGAGCAACCTGTACTTCATCGCCAATAGCGACTTCGAGTTCGCCTTTGTCGTCATAAAATTGGTCTAGGGATATTACGCCCTCAGACTTCAATCCAGCGTGAACTGTTACCCAATCTTTATCAATATCGATAACAACACCAGTGATGATGGCGCCGGGATTCATTTCAACGGTTTTAAGGCTTTCTTCAAATAAGTCTTGGAAACTTTCGGTCATTGGATATACCCAAATAATGACAGAGTGACAGCTGCATAAAGCGGCACTGTACTCTTTTTTCCGCAATGCCAGTACTGCGGGTCAGTTTAAATTAAGGCATTTAGCAGTAAAAACTGGCGACTGCTAAATTGCCCATTATTATCAGAAACGTTTAAAGTCTAAAATACCTAGAACAGTTTCCAATACTTCTTTAATCGACAGATTGGACGTATCCAGCTCAATGGCGTCCTCGGCGGGAACCAATGGCGACACATCCCTATTCATGTCTCTTTCATCCCTTGCTCGAACCTGTTCTGCAAGGGCGCGCAGACTAACATCTTCGCCCTTTGCACGCAACTCTTTGTAGCGCCTGTTAGCGCGCTCTTCAATGCTCGCTGTCATATAAATCTTTAACTGAGCGGTTGGAAATATCACTGTTCCCATGTCACGCCCATCGGCCACCAAGCCATCACCTTTGGCAAACAACCTCTGGCGCTTGAGTAACGCCGCGCGGACTTCGCTATGGCCCGCTATTTTGGACGCCCGTTCGCCTGTATTTTCGGTACGCATTTCAAGGGTAACATCCTCACCCTCTAACAAAGCTCTAAGCCCTCCTGTGTCATCCGACTCAAAGCAAATATCCATATGCTCTGCCAAACTCTTAAGTCCTTTCTGGTTACTACTAACAACTTGATGCCGCAAGGCGGCGATACTTAGTAGACGATATAGCGCACCACTATCCAGATAGCTGAAACCTAATTTTTTGGCCAGCAGCCTACTGACAGATCCTTTTCCGGATCCGCTGGGCCCATCTATTGTAATAATTTTCGTCATTCAACAATCTCAACATTGATATTTAGCCCCACGCTTTCGGCGGCCGCGATAAAATGAGGAAAAGAAGTTGCTACATTATTACAATCTTCAACAATAATGTCCCCTGCAGCCCGTAATCCTGCGATAGAAAAAGCCATCGCAATTCTGTGATCGTGATGACTAACAATACGCCCAGAACCCAATTGCCCACCTACAATCCTAATGCCATCAGCTGTCGGTTGCGCATCAATGCCCAGCGCGTTTAAACCGTCAGCCATACTTTGAATACGATCACTCTCTTTGACTCTGAGCTCCTCGGCCCCAGTCAAAGTGGTTACCCCCTCAGCACAGGCAGCTGCAATAAATAAGACAGGAAATTCATCGATTGCCAGTGGGACCTGATCTTCTGGTATAGCAATCCCCTTTAACTCAGCATATTCAATGCGAATGTCCGCAACTGGCTCGCCACCGATCTCCCTTTTATTGGATAAGCTAATCTTAGCGCCCATTTGGCGTAATATATTAATTACTCCTATGCGCGTGGGATTAACGCCAACATGCAGTAAAGTAATATCCGAATCTGGTGTGATAGCTGCAGCAACCATAAAGAAAGCTGCAGAAGATATGTCCGCAGGCACGTCAATTCGCGTAGCCCTCAACTCCCCGCCACCTGATAATGTAGCGATACCATTATCAACATCGACCTCATAGCCAAAACCATTAAGCATTCTTTCAGTATGAGGTTTTACCCTCAACATAAAGCCCCGCTAGCAGGACGCAGGACTTAACCTGCGCGCTAGCAATAGGCATCTCATAATGGAAGGGCATCAACGTCTGACTGCCTTTGATTTTCAGGGGAGGTGTACCGCCTTCGGCCGTTTCAATTTTCGCACCCATCAACGCAAGAGGTTTTGCAACACGCCCCATAGGCCGTCCAGATAAAGAAGCATCACCCGTCAATTCGCAGTCGAATGCTTGCCCTGCCAATAAGCCGCTGAGCAATCTAATCGAGGTGCCCGAGTTACCCATATACAGAGGCTTAGTAGGCGCCTTAAGACCATATAAACCCACACCATGAATCACCACCCGACCCTCATCAGGGCCCTCGATAGTCACCCCCATATCCCGGAATGCCTGAAGTGTTGCCAAGCTGTCTTCCCCTTCCAAAAAGCCCGTTACCTCTGTCATTCCAATCGCCAACGACCCGAGCATTATTGATCGGTGGGAGATTGATTTATCGCCCGGAACTCTGACCACACCTCTAGCATGACCACCCGGTGAAATCTGGTAATTGATGACCTTTTCTGTCATAGAACCCTGCCGTGATTTATTCTCAAGTAATTTTCCAAAATGAATGCGCGCATCGCGAGCGCGTGTAAATACGTCCATTAAATACTGCTCATCACCACTATCGATTGCTCCGCGCAAGGCTTTGAAGTTATCCATGGCAGAATCAAGAGTACTGAGTATCGATGCCCTATTTGCCAGCGCGATATCTCTCCACATGACCGGGTCGCTTGCAGCTATCCGAGTAAAGTCTCGAAACCCACCCGCTGCATAACGAAAAATTTCTCGTTTATCTTCCATTGAAGCTAATGTATCGACCAATGAATAAGCCAAAAAGTGCGGTAGGTGACTGGTTGCAGCAAGGATCTCATCGTGCTCCTCGACAGGCATAGATGCCACTTTCGCCCCAACACCAATCCACAGATTTGCAACAGCCTCTAGGTGCTTAAATTCTGTAGTTTCAGTTGGCGTTAAAATAACTTTGTGATGTTCAAAAAGCTTACTGTCGGCGGCGGTGACCCCGCTTCTTTCTGATCCTGCAATAGGATGACCTGGGACAAATTGACCAGGCATTCTTCCATAAATATTAGTGGCCGCAGTGACTACACTACCTTTAACACTTGCAACGTCAGTGATAGTGACACAATCACTCAGTAACTCATGACATTCAATGAGCATAGCGGGTACGGTGAGTGTGGGGACGCCAATAACCACCATATCGCCAGCATCCAAATCATTCGCTATTGCTTTGAGGCTATCGCAAGCTTGATCGATAATTCCTCGCTCTAACGCCAACTCAAGAGTTGAGCTTCGACGTGAAATCCCCACCACTGTTCCTGCCAGACCCAATTCTCGTGCTGCTACAGCGAGACTGGAGCCGATCAGACCTAAACCAATTATGACCAGCCGATTAATCGCTGGCTTCGAATTTGCCGCCTTGTTTAACATTCAAGTGCCCAACTATGAGTCATTTTCGCTACCTTTAGTGTAGCTTCATTCAGCTATAGAACAGCTCTTGGATAGGATCCGAGCACCCTAAGATCGACGACATCAGCAGCCAAATCAGCCAGCACTTGCACTACTGAAGTATCTTCAGTGTGACCAACAAAATCAATAAAGAACACATAGGACCATTTACTGCTGCGCGATGGCCGAGATTCAAGGCGTGTCATATCAACATTATTTCGCCGAAAGGGCTCAATAAGATTATGTAGAGCGCCAGGCTTGTTCTTGACTGACACAACAATCGACGTTCTATCATCTCCACTAGGTGCCACTAACTCTTTACCAATAATCAGGAAACGCGTTGAATTGTCAGGTCGATCTTCAATTTTCTCCCAGATTTTCTCTAGCTCAAAAAGCTCACAGGACATATCACCAGCAATGGCCGCCGAATTCCACTCACCCTGCACTCGCCTTGCCGCCTCAGCATTACTGCTTACCGCTATACGCTCGATATTCGGATAATTCGAGTTTAGCCACTGCCGGCACTGCGCTAATGACTGAGCATGAGAATAAACTCTCGTTATATTTTCTGACTTAGTATTTCCGCCAATCATAAAATGCTGATGAATACGTAATTCCACTTCACCACAAATTTTGATGGAGGAATCCATAAAGCTATCTAGCGTATGGCTGATAACGCCTTCAGTAGAATTTTCGACCGGCACTACACCGTAATCGCAAGCGCCCGCAAGAACCTCTCGAAATACCTCGTCGATGGCCGCTTTAGGGACGCTTATTGCCGCGTCACCAAAATGTTTAAGCGCTGCCTCTTGAGTGAATGTCCCCTCAGGACCCAAAAAAGCGACTCTAATAGGTTGCTCAAGAGCAAGGCAGGCAG
>LWDU01037594.1_pt1 | contig 59468 bp, 46 predicted proteins | sample 727161 | NCBI WGS metagenome assembly LWDU01 (sample SAMN04566230, study PRJNA314399) | hydrothermal vent metagenome | isolation source: deep sea hydrothermal plume seawater | place: Mexico: Gulf of California, Guaymas Basin | collected 2004-07-11
CCTTGCTCACCTTGGACGCTCTTTGGCCCGATGCGTCACCCATGGAAGATACGCGCTTGGAGGTTGTGCTCGGTACAGGAGATGGGGATGAAGATGATCCCTACAACCCCTTCCGTGCGCTTCAGTATGCGGCGGGATCTTCATGGAATGGGGTGGCCTTGCCCCTAGGGTTGCCCGTGTCTCTGCGTTTCGTAGGCAAGCAGCGGGCCGCCACAATCCCCTTCGAGGCCATTGCCCCCGGCCGACAAACGGTGCATCTAGGGGTGACCAATCCAGATCGTTGGAAGGGGCAGGTGCATTGAATGGCGTGTGTCCCGTGAGCAGCCCCTTCGGCCCTCACGCGACCTTGGCAGGGAGACGAAACCTTCACAGTTCGGCAGCGAAGCGGCCATCAAGGCCGCGGGGCGCATGCGCACCGAGGGCCGGGACTACGCCCTGGCGGAGGGCGATGTGTGCCACTTCTTGATCGGGCCCTGAGCTGTCCCGGGGAGTTGCCTCAAGGCTCGTCCCGGTCTGAGCCCAGGCCGGGTCGGGATCCTCAAATGTGCCCCAGGAGGGGGTCCATACAAGCGCTTTGTGTAATGATTACGTAATCTAGCAGTCCAGGGTGCAGCGTGGAACTAGTCCATAGGTGAAGCTTTGGCTGGGGGTCCCACGGAAGCGCTTCCTGCTTCCCAGACCTGCGCCCCAATTCCAGATCTTGCATCTCTTCCTGCCTGAAGATCCACCGATGAAAATCCTGCACAGCCTGTCCGTTCTCTCTCTTGCCGTTTTGCCCAGCTGGGCCCAACAAGGGGACCAGCCCCGGGCCCTGCCCGCTCCAGGGGAGACACCCTCCCCGGCCACTTTGGCGGACGATCCCGAAGCCAATCCCGCCCAAATCAACCCCGGTGTGCGCGTGGATCCCGGCGCCTTCCTCAATACCCGTATCGAGGGCTGGGACGTGGTCATGGAGAGGGAAAAGCAGCGCCCCCTGTTTGAACAGCCCTCCCGTCGTTTCCGTAATGGCAAGCGCGGTGAGTGGGAGAGTCCTGATGGTGATGGCGCCCTGCCCACCCATTCCGGCGACAAGGCCATCACCAACTATTGGGGCGACTTGCGCATGCCGATTGGCTTTGACGGTCAGGTGGATTTGATCGGTGTCTGGCTTGGCAAGGGTTCGGGCCAGGGTTCCGAGGCCGATGCCGTGCGTTTGTTGGGTCAGGCCGAGGGCAAGACGATTGTCACTGGCGCCTGGACCGACCTTGAGGAACAAATGGTCTTTGTGACGTTGAATGCCAAGGGCATTGACCGCTTGCTGATCGAAGCGCGCAAGGCCGATTGGACCCAGGCCTGGTACTCCTTGGATGACCTGACCTATGTGCGCGCAGGCCGCACGGTGGTAATTGACTTCGAAGACGTGCCCCCAGGCAACCTGACTGGCACCGGCTATGGGGGTTTGGCCTGGCAGCGCGGCGAAGCACTCAAGGCCCACTCCCCCGGCCCCGTGTCTTTGCTGACGCGCCCGCAGCCCCAGCCTCTAGCGCCCCTCGTAGCGCCCAAGCCTGCGTCTCCTTCTCCGGCGGCACCAGTTGCTCCGAGCGTGGGCATAATCGATCCTCCTTCAGTGATGCAGCAGTTCTTCTGTCAGGAACTGGGGGGCAACCCAGGCGCTTCGTCCATCCCTCCCGACACACATGGGGCGGTGGGGCCGAATCACTTTGTCACGGTGGTCAACTCGAACATCACGTACTACTCCAAGACCGGCAGCCTGATCGCCGGTGCCTCCTTGAACTCGTTCTTCGGGGCCAGTGCGGGTGGAGATCCACGGGTTGTTTATGATCCCCAGGACAATCGCTGGATCGTAATCTCCACCAACTTTTCGAATCGCATCTACCTTGCGGTCAGCCTGACCGATTCGCCCCAGGGGGGTTGGCTCAAGACCAGTTTCAACACCAGCCAAGGCGCCGATGCCAACCGTTGGCCGGATTATCCCACCCTGGGAGTCGGTGCCCGCGGCGTGTACATGAGCGCCCTGATGATCGATAACACCAGTGGTTCTGGAACCATGACGATCTGGGCTCTTGACAAGGCGCCTATGATTGCCTCCAGCCCGGCCTTGGGGACCGTGACCGCTTTCCGCAATCTGGGCTACACCCAGGCCAATCAGCCTGCGGTGCACTGGGAGGATCCCGGCGTGGCCTACATTGCGAGCACCTGGAACACAAACCAGATTCTGATTCGCCGGGTGAATCCGCCCCTGACTGCACCAACCCTGCAGACCGCTTCGATCTTGACCGTGGCGTCTCATTCCTCACCGCCCGATGCTCCCGCTTCTGGCAGCAGCGTGCCCATCAGTACCGGGGACGACCGACTACAGAATGCGGTCTATCGCGGCGGCAGTCTCTTCACCTGCCACACGATTGGCACCAATCAGAATACAGCGGGAATTCGTTGGTATGAGATCGGTCCTTCCAATGGTGCCGATATCCAGCGCAGTACGATCCGCGATACGACCGGTGTATTCCATTACTACTATCCCTCGATTGCGGTCAATTCGGTTGGGGATGTGGTAGTTGGCTATAGCGGCTCGAGCGCTTCTACTTTCGTCAGTTGTTTCGTGTCTGGTCGTCAGGATTCCGACACCCAGAGCGACATAAGCGATCCGCTCGAATACAAGACCGGCACCGGCAGCTATCAGATTCTTGACGGGTCCGGGCGAAACCGTTGGGGTGACTATTCAGGCACAACCTGTGATCCTGACGACGACACCTTCTGGACTGTGCAGACCTTCGGGCGCTCCGGAAACCTGTGGCGCCTGCGCGCTGCCCAGTTGGAGTACGACAGCCCCCTGATCAGCAACTACTGCGTTACCACGCCGAACTCCGTAGGCACAGGTGCTTTGATCTCCGCCACTGGCACCACTTCCATAGGGGCCAATGACTTGACGCTGCTGGCCACGGGTATGCCCGCTGGCCAGTTCATGTTGTTCTTCTACTCATTTGGTCAAGGGCTCACCCCAGTGGCCAACGGCTTCCTTTGCGTGTCTGCTCCCCTCTTCCGGCTGGGAGCCACCCCGATCTCGGGTCTCGGAGACAGCAGTTGGTCCTTCAATGTGGCTTCCCCGCCCCAGGCTTCCGGCCAGGTAAGCATGGGGGACACGGTCTTCTTCCAGGCCTGGTATCGCGATCCCGCTGCAGGGGGCGCGAACTCCAACTTCAGCGACGGTCTGCAGACCATCTGGATTCCTTGAAGGCAAGGGTCTGAGCGTCTGAGCCCTGCACATCGGGGAGAGGTTAGACTCCTCCCCGATGTTTGCTCATCTAGATTCTCTGGGGCTGTGCCTTTCCCTGGCTGCAGGGCTCTGTCACCCCAGTGCCGATGCCCAGGGTCCGAGGGTGTTGGTGGCATCCAGCCTGCGCGAGGTGGCCCAGGGTCTGGATGCCCAGTGGCAGGCGCAGGGTGAATCCCCTCTGGTGATTTCGGCCGGGGCCAGCGGAGATCTGGCGCGTCAGTTGATCGCCGGAGTGGCGGCGGATCTGATTCTCTCGGCGGACATCCAGTGGATCGGGGAACTCAATTCCCGAGGACTCCTGGAGGAAGACAGCGCGACGGTCTTTGCCCAGGGTGGTCTGTGTGTCGTGGCTCCCAAAGGACTGGCACGCGCGGCACTCTTTGAGGTGGAAATGCTCTCCGCAGGGGAAGCCCTCTTGCCCCTGCCATCCAGCGAGGCCGTGCCCCTGGGGCGTTACGTCAAGGCCTGGCTCGAGAACATTGGACTCTGGGAAGAGCTGAAGGGGCGCATCACAGTGGTAGTAGACGCCCGGGCTGCTCTCGCGGCCGTGGAGGCCGGTGCGGTTCCTTTCGGTATTGTCTATCTCGCAGACGCGCGTCGTTCGGACTCGGTGGAGATTCTGTATGAGGTGCCCCAGGACCAGGCGCCGGTTGTGGAAGCTGCCCTGGGCGTACCCCAGAGAAGCACGCTGCCGGGTGCGGGGGCTCGCTTGCGAGAGTTGCTCTTGCTGCCCGCCGGGCGCGCTGCAATTCGTGCAGCCGGTCTTGATCCGGTGCAGCGGGTGTTGAGCGCCCAGGAGGTGAGTTTCTCGCCCATGTCCTCTAAGCACCCAAGCGTGCTCGGCCCGGTCCTGCTGGTCAGCGCCAAGGTGGCCCTTGCGGTGGTGCTGCTGGATTTCTTCCCGGCCCTGTTGATGGCCTGGGTCCTGGCTCGGCGGCGTTTTTGGGGCCGCAGCGTCTTGGAGGCCCTGGTGCATTTGCCTCTTATCCTGCCGCCTACTGCGGTGGGCTGGTTGTTGCTGTTGATGCTGGGCAAGGGGGGGCTCTTGGCGAGTTTGGATCTCCTGCTCACCTTTCAAGGGGCGGTGTTGGCCGGAGGAGTGGTTGCCTTCCCGCTCTTCGTGCGTCCCATGCGCACGGCCCTGGAAGCAGTTGACCCACGACTCGAAGCCATGGCCCGTTCTTTGGGCTTGAGTCCTCTGCGAGCATTTGTCCAGGTGACTTTGCCCCTTGCAGCTCGGGGCATTGGTGCGGGTGTGCTACTGGGCATGGGCCGCGCTCTGGGCGAGTTTGGCGCTACGATTTTGGTGGCAGGCAGCCTGCTGGGCGAGACGCGGACGCTTTCCATGGCCGTGTTCGAGGCTTATCAGTTGCACGATGATCGTGGAGCATTGCAGTTGGTGGGAGTCTGTGGAGTCATTGCTTTCATAATTGTCTTCTGTGCTGATCGTCTGGGCGCTGATCGTTCAGGCGCCCATCGTCTGGGCGACACAGTCAACGAGCGCACGTCTGGGGGCGCCCCATGAGCTCCTGGTTGCAAGCAAATCTGCGGATTCAAATGGGTAGCTTCGAGCTGCACTTGGATCTCGCTCCCAAGGGTCGCGCCCTGGGCATTTTCGGAGCCTCTGGTTCGGGCAAGAGCACTGTCCTTGAATTACTTGCGGGCTGGAGACGGGGCCAGCGTCAGCGCATTGAGCTTCTCGGCCGCGTACTCGAGGATCAGGACATCTGGGTTGCACCGGAAAAAAGGCGCTTTGGCTTTGTGCCCCAGGACCTCTTGTTGTTTCCCCATCTGACCGTGGAAGAGAACCTGGCCTTTGGTCAAGGGCCGGGTGCCCCTGGTTTCGAGCTGACACATATCGCCGAGGTCCTGGAGTTGTCGGATTTTCTCAAGCGCAAGCCCGCTGCCCTTTCCGGCGGCCAGCGCCAACGAGTCGCCCTCGGTCGCGCACTGGCCTGCGCCCCGGATGTGCTGCTCCTGGATGAGCCCCTCGCAAGCTTGGATGTGGGTCTCCGGCGCAGGCTCTTGCCCTATCTGATGGCCGTGCGTCTTGAATTCGACCTGCCTTTGATTCTGGTTTCCCATGATGCCCTCGAAATCGAAGCCCTCTGTGATGAGGTCATTGTCTTGGAAGGAGGGCGTTCAACGAGTGGCGGTGATCCGGCCCAAGTTCTTGCCGTCGAAGCCGCCGGCCACCCGAATCTCTTGACCGGCGTGGTGGAAGAGCAAACCCCTGCCGGTGCAGCGGTGAAAGTCCAGGGCGGCGCTCTCTTTTACGTGGCGGCGAGCAATCTGCGCGAGGGCATGCGCGTCATGTTCACTCTGGGTTCCGATGACCTGCTGTTGGCTCGGGAGCGGGTGGAAGGCCTTTCGGCTCGCACGGAACTGGCGGTCTGCGTGGCTCAAGTTGAACAGCGCGGGGACATGCTTTTGGCCGAGGTGACCCTCTCCGGCGACGGCGCCCCCCGGGTGCGGGTGCGCGTGACCCCCAGTGCTGTCCAGGAACTCAACCTTGTGGTGGGCCAGGAGCTGATGCTGTATGCCAAATCCACTGCGGCGCGGCCGCTTTAGCGGGGCGCCCGATTGGACGGGAAGCCCTTTTCGGTGACGGCCCCTCCCTTGCAGGTCAAAAGCTCACTTGTTGTTTGAGTTCTGGGTTCAACGGGTTTGATTCCATAGGATTCAAGCCATGCAGCCTCAGGACTTCTTGTGGATTGGAGCGGGAGGGGCCGCTGGCGCGGTGGCCCGCGCTTTGGTAATCGTGGCCACAGGTCATCTGAACCTGCCACGATTGGCGGCGACCTTCTCGGTCAATATGCTCGGGAGTTTCTGCCTCGGTGTTGTGGCTGCCTGGGTGCTGCGGCAAGTTCCCACCGGCGTGCCCGTGCGTCCTTTGGTGGTGATTGGTTTCTTGGGGGCGTTCACCACCTTTTCGACCCTGGCCCTGGAACTGGTTGACTTGGCGCGTGGGGGACAGGTGGGCGCTGCGGCGGCATACGGTGGAACAACCCTGGGGTGCGGAATCTGCATGATCTTGCTGGGTCAGGCCCTGATCAAAGGCTGAGGGCAGTCCGTTCGGCAGCCTGGAGGGGCCCCTGGGGTCCCCGCGTAAGGCCCTCGTGAAGTGCACCCCTGAACTCCCGGAGGGGAGGTCTATACTGAAGGCATGCAGTCGAAGCACCATCGCAAACTCTTTCTGGCCCTGACTTTTCTTGGTCTGCTCTTCATCGGAGACTCTGCCAGTGCTCAAAAGCCGGGACGTACCTATCGCAACTTTCCAGCCTATGGGTTCAAGTTCAAGCCCCTCCGTGATTGGTCTGACGTGCCCGTCAATGAGCGGCTCAAGAAGCGAAGTGTGATCGGCCAGTTCGAGGCTGAGAGGCCTTTGATGGTCAAGTATGACGGCAACAACCGGGCAACCTACAAGCCGGCCCTCAAGGTTGTGCGCATCATGCCCGAGGCCGCCTCCACGGGAAGTGGAGCCAAGAAGAAGAAGAAGGAGTGGTCGGTCAAGGACTTTGTGGACGATCTCTCCGGATCGCTGGTGCCCGATAGTCTCGAGGATGCAGAAGTGGAGACATCGATCATCAAGATGGGCAAGGGCTTGCAAGGAACCCGTGAGGTCCTGACCGTCAGACTCGACACCAGGGGAGACGAGGTCCCGATCGTCTGGGATGTGACCACTATTGTTTTGTCAGATTTCAAGGTGGTCTTTGCCTGGGACTATCCGGGCGGCGAGAAAAAGGTTGTCAAATCCTGGTCCAGCGCGGTGAAGAAAGCCATGGCCACCTTCCGCATTGTGGAAATCGAGGAGCGCATGGACTCTGGCGGTCCGGTCACTTCCGACAGTTCATACGAGGTGCTCCTGGCCCACCACAAGCGAGATGTGGCCCAGACCCCGGGCTGGGACCTGATCGAGACTCCCTCCAAGCAGTACCTGATCAAGACAAACTCCGAAGACCGCAAGGATCTCAAGGCCGTGGTCGCGCGCCTCGAGGCCTCACGCCTTTTGTTTGAGCAGGATTTCCCTCCGTCTTCGCCGATCCTGCAGATCTCAATCGTGCGCATCTGTGCCACCCAGGAGGACTTCAACACCTATGGCCAGACCGGCGGCGGGGTGGCGGGCTATTTCAACCCGCGCTCGGAAGAGCTTGTGCTCTACTTTCCTCAAGGGTCGGCCAAGATGACCATGTCGGTCATGACCCACGAGTGTTTTCACCAGTACTGTCACTTCCTGTTTGAGCGCAGCGCAGCTCATCGCTGGTTCGATGAGGGTCACGGGGACTACTACGGTGCCTGGAAAATGCGTGGACGCAAGTTGGTGCCCAACGACGACATGGACCTGGGGCTGGCCCGCACACCTGAGATCAAGAAGATGTTCCGGGATGGCACGGTCAAACCCCTCTCAAAGCACATTCGCTTCAACCACCCTGAATGGCAGGGCCAGGGGCCGAGCAATGTGTCCTGTTACGCCCAGTCCTTCTCGATCATCTACTTCTTGCGCGAGGGCGCCCGCGGCCAGGTCAAGCGAAGTTACTGGAAGAAGGAGTACGGTCAGATCATCCCCAATTACATCAAGACCCTCAACGATGGCTTTCGCGGAGCCTATGCGGAGATTCGCGAGGATGCCCAGAACGATCTGGATGATCTGGATGCAGATGAGGCCGAAGGCAAGGAAGGGGACAGATTGCGTGAGCGCTTGGAGAACCCCTGGACCTATCTTGGTCTGAAGGACAAGCTTGAAATATGGGATGCGGCCATGGAGGCCTCCTGGGGATTGGTGGACGAGGACGAGTTCGAGGAGCGTTGGAAGAAATTTGTGATGAAGGAGATGTAGGGCGGGGCGGTTGATTCTCTTTTCGAGCTGTCTCCTTTTTTGGTTACGCCTCCTGCTTCTCCTCTTCCAGTGAAACGCGCGGTCGTCTTCTACAATCCCACTTCTGGCAAGAGCCAGGGTTCCCGCGCCGCCGAAGCCGTCTGCAGGGGGCTCGATTCAGCCCAGTGGGAGGTTTTGCAAGTGGCTACTGAGCGCGCAGGCCATGCCACAGAGCTGGCTGCCGATTGGGGCGCGCGTGTGGGCCTGATCGTGGTCGCGGGGGGGGACGGAACCCTGCGGGAAGCGGCGCAGGGACTCATGCAGGCAGGCCATCACACTCCACTGGGAGTCATCCCCCAGGGTCACGGCAACGTGATCGCCCAGGAGTTCGGTGTGCCCCTGGAATTGGATGCTGCGGTGACGAGCCTTGGCCGTGGAGAAGCGCGGCAGGTAGATGTCTTACGCGTGAACGGCGAAGTAGTGCTGGCCATGGTGGGTCTTGGTTTGGATGCGCGCATTGTGCGTCGCATCGATTGGGCTCGGCATTGTTGGGGGCTGCGGGGCTGGTATCGGATTCACGGGGATTCGCTTTACATCGCAGTGGGCGTGACCGCCTTGCTCTCCTCTTACTCCACGCGCTTTCGGGTCACCTGCGATGGGAAGTCCGTGGGTTCCGGTTTTCGCCACGGGGCGGTTTCCAATACCCGCATGTATGGCAAGGGCATGTCTCTTACTCCCGGGGCGGACGCGAGCGATGGGTTGCTGGACTTCGCCCTGCGCCAGCGCTCGGGTTTTGCCTCGAGCTTCCAGACCCTGCTTTGTGCCAAGCGCATGATTGAAGCGCCCGACAGTTTGGTCACTGCGGGGCAGGGCAAGCGCATTTTGATCGTGGCCGAACGTGGCCTCTTGGAATGGCAGGCAGACGGTGACCCACGGCCTCCGGTGGAAAGGCTTGAAATCGAAGTGATCCCCGGGGCGTTTCAGCTTTGGGTGCCGCCTACTTGAGCATGGAATCGATGCTGCGGGCCAGGGCTCGGCGGGTCCAGTCCACTTGAGCCCGGGGCAGGCCCAGATCATCCAGGTCGACCCGCGCGGCCGTACGCCAAATGGTTTCTGTGCAGAGGAACCCTCTTGCCGCGAGGGCCGCTTGGAACTCCGACTGGTGAGCTGCCCCGTAGACGATGCCGATTCGCAGAGGCGGCTCTTTCTGAGCAAGCAGCTCTTCCAGATCAGCAAGCACGATCTTGTTGCGCTGGTCCAGCAGGATTTCCATCAGATCTCCCAGCCCCGCAGCCTTGGACTGCAGCACCTGTTCCGCCCTGGCCAGTACCTCGATGGTCACCAGGCGCAGCATGGACTGGGCGGTTTTTGAAAGGGAGAACAGGCGCAGTATGTTGCCCGCAAGATCCGCCACAAAAGAGCTCCCGTCGAGGGCACTCAGCAATGCGGATTGATCGCCCACTTCACCATTCAGCCAACCCATCAGTTCCACCGCCGTGGCATCCGAGTTGCGCCAGGACGAACCCAGGTGACTCATTGCGTCGAGCTGGAAAACCAAACCGAGGGCTTGGGCCATGTCCTGTTGAATGCCGCGTCTGTTTTGGATTTCCTCGATTTCGATGGGGGGCTGGTCGCTGAAAGCCAGATCCCGGGCCACGCCCTCACCAGCGGTTTTCTTGTCAGCACCCAGGGACAGCAGGCTAAAAGTTGCTTTTGCTCCTTTTTCGGCCGCCGGGTGGTGTTGGTAGATCAGGCCTGTACCCCAGAAGTCGATCAAGGCCGGATGTCCGTGACCCTTGCTGGGCAGCAGCCTGCTGAGTTGACCCAAGTCTGCGGGATAGTGGTGGTGTCGGAGGTGGAACTGCGCGATGGCGATGGCCGAGGCGCGCATGCGCCGGCGGGTGACGGCGATGGCGGCTTTTTCGCTGGACCTGTTCACTCCTTCAGCGTCCAGGGCGATGGGCATGCCTCCGACTCCCTCGAAGAGCACTACATCACAGGCGTCGAGCTGCTTCTGCATACCTGAGTAAAAGGCAGCCTCGCCCACATGCATGGCGGCACATAGGGTGATGCGTGGTCCGCTGGGTTGGCCCTCCTTGTCGTGCTTTTGGAAGGAGCGCGCAGCCACCTGGAGGTGCACGAACGAGCCCTCTTCTACCAAGCGAATGAAGGGTGCGGATGGCGATTTGTCCTCGGAAGCCTTGGGCGCAGGAGTGTCCTGGGGGCATGCTTCGGTTTGGTGAACGACTAGCCCGAAGGCGAGCAACAGCAGGGGCAGGTGTTTTGCTTGCATCATGGTGGGGCGCCCGTGAACGCGGGCTTGAGTATGCCACGGATCCATGGGCTTGGGCACCTCTGCTTGCGGGGAGGCCTTCCCATCGGTTGCTCCACCCCTCGCTGGCCGGAGTTGTTTGTCCCCTTGGCCGCGCCAATTCAATCCAAATGACACGCCCGACTGCGCTGTCCCTCGTGCACCAGAGCGGGGACTTCTCGGCTGCAGCGGTCCCCGGACACATCGCCTACCTGATGACAGCGGGGGTGGAAGGGGCAGCCCGAGGGGGGCGTGAGGGGCGAGGGCACATCGCCTCCAAGGACTATGCGCTCGCGGGTGCGCTCTACTTCGGGATCGGGGTAGGGCACCGCGGAGAGCAGTGCTTTGGTGTAGGGGTGGGCGGGGTTTTTGAAGAGCTCATCCCGGGGTGCCTCTTCCACCAATCGACCGAGGTACATGACAGCGATGCGTTCGCACAGATGACGTACCACCGCAAGGTCGTGCGCGATGAACAAGTAGGCCAGATCAAAGCGTTCGCGCAATTCGCTCAATAGATTCACGATTTGGGCTTGGATCGACACATCCAGGGCGCTGACCGGTTCGTCGCAGACGATCAGGTCTGGCTCACCGGCAAGCGCCCGGGCGATGCCGATCCGCTGCCTTTGGCCGCCGGAGAACTCATGGGGATAGCGCTGTACATGGCGCGGATTCAGGCCTACCGCTTCGAGCAGAGCGAGAACCCTCAGGCGTCGTTCTCGGGGGCGGCCCAGGCCAAAGAGCTTGAGAGGTTCGTTCAGGATTTGAGCCACGGTCTGGCGCGGGTCCAGGGAGGCATAGGGGTCCTGGAAGATCATCTGGATCTTGCGCCGGTAGGGCAGCCATTCCCGCCGGGAGAGGGAGGTGAGTTCTACCCCCTCATAGCGCACGCTGCCGCTTGTGGCTGGGTGCAGGCCGACGATGGTCCGAGCGCAGGTGCTCTTGCCGCACCCGGATTCGCCCACCAGGCCCAGGCTGCCTCCTTTCTCGATCTGGAAGGACACCCCGTCCACTGCCCGTAGAAACTGCTCTGGCTTGCCGAATATTGTGCGCGGGCCCACAGGAAAGTGCTTGGTCAGGTCTTGGACCTTGAGCAGGGGCTGGCTCATGAGCTGGCCTCTCTGCTGGCGCGGGGGCTGGCAATGGGGCAGGCGTTGCGGCTCTGGGGGGAGCCACTGCTCAAAAGGTCAGGCTGGGTCAAGAGGCACTCCGGTTGGACCTCTGGGCAGCGCGGGGCGAAGGCGCAACCGGGGGGCATCTCTGCCAGATCCGGAGGGCTGCCTGGAATGGAAGACAACTCACAACTGGTGTCCGAATCCAGGCGCGGGACGCTGGAGAGCAGACCCTTGGTGTAGGGGTGCACCGGTGAGTTGAAGATGTCCTGGGTCGGGCCCTCCTCCACGATGCGCCCCGCGTACATCACCGCCACCCGATCAGCGCTGCCCGCAACGACTCCCAGATCATGGGTCACCAGAATGATCGCGGTCCCGTGTTGCTTTTGGACCTCGGCCATCAATTCCAGGATCTGCGCTTGGATGGTCACATCCAGGGCGGTGGTGGGTTCGTCCGCCAGCAGCAGGCGCGGTTCACACAAGAGCCCCATGGCGATCATTACCCGCTGGCGCATGCCCCCGGACAATTCGTGGGGATACTGGGCCAGTCGCTTTTCGGGTTCCGCCAGGCCTACTTCCCCAAGGGCAGCGGCGGATTGGCGTAATGCTTGCGCGTACTTCATGCCCTTGTGCAACTCAAGCACCTCGGTCAACTGCCGTCCGATGGTCAGGAGAGGATTCAAGGAGGTCATGGGGTCTTGAAAGATCATCGCGATGCGGTTGCCGCGGATCTTGCGCAGGTCGGGTTCGGACAGTTTGGTGATTTCCTGGCCGTCAAAGTGCACCACGCCGCTCATGACCCCTGGAGGGGAGGGAATCAGACCCAGCAGGGCCAGGTTTGTAACGCTCTTGCCAGATCCCGACTCGCCAACCAGACCCAGGGTTTCGCCCTCCTCCATTTCGAAAGAGACTCCATCGACTGCGCGCACGACTCCGTCGTGGGTTTCAAATCGTACGGCCAGATCTTTGACGGAAAGCAGCGGCATCATTCCTTGCCCCGCATTTTTGGGTCGAGGGCGTCGCGCAGGCCATCGCCCAGCACATTCAATGCCAGTAGGGTTGAGCCCATGGCCAGGGCCGGGAAGACCACCACCCACCAGTGAATACGCAATGGGTTGATGGCGCTGGTGCCATCTACGGCTATCAGGCCCCAGGAAACCCGAGGCGGTTCGACGCCCAGGCCGAGAAATGACAAGAATGCTTCGAAGAGCATCACCGCAGGTATGGTCAGGGTCAGGTAGACGATCACCACGCTGAGTACATTGGGCACGATGTGGCGACCTAGGATGTGGAGTGTGGAGGCACCCATGACCCGCGCCGCTTGCACAAACTCGGTGTGCTTGAGGCTTAGAACCTGCCCGCGCACTACCCGTGCCATGGTCAGCCAATAGACTGCGCCGATTACCAGATAGAAGACTTTTTCCCGGTCGAGGCCCCATTCCTCTTCAAGTACCTGCCGGTGGTCTCCGATCAGGGTGATCAAGAAGATGACCACAAAGATGAAGGGGATGGAATAGAGAATATCCACAATGCGCATCATCAGGTTGTCGATGCGACCCCCCGCGAGCCCCGAGAAGGAGCCATAGAAGACCCCGATCAGAAGGGAACAAAGGGCCGCTGCCAAAGACACCAGGATCGAAGTTCGCGAACCCCAGACAATGCGTGACAGCAGATCCCGACCCAGGTGATCCGTGCCCAGCCAGTGCCCGGTTTGCCAGGAGCCAAAGATCCCCCGACGCAGAGAAATCAGGCCGTGGTCCATGCCAGACAGTTCCCAGTAGTCCTTTTCAATCTCCCGCGTGATCGTCGTCGAATCCGCCTGGGGGTCCAGAGTTGCGAGGTAGTTGCTGTCGCCTCCGTCCAAGGTCGGCGCTGAGAGGGTGATGTCCAGGTTGGAGCGTACCGGAGAGCGCAGAGGCAGGAGTGGTGCCAGGAAAGACAATAGCCCAAAGCCAATCAAGAAGACCAGCGCGTACCAGGAGGGCCGGTTGCGACGCAATCGGCGGCTCGCGTCCTGCCAGAGGCTGATGCCTTTGTGCTCCCGGGCTTCCCGTAGCAGCCGTTCGGCGTCGGCTTCGTCCAGATCGAAGCGTTTGCTCTTCGAAGCGCTCATGCTTCTTCCGCCAGATCGATGCGAGGATCGAGCAGGGTGTAGGCCAGATCTACAACCGTGTTGAGTGTGTAGACCAGCACCGTGTAGAGAATGGTGACTCCCATGGCCAGGGTGTAGTCCCGGTTGGAGGCGCTGTTCACAAAGTGGGAGCCGAGTCCGGGGATGAAGAAAATCCGTTCGATCACCAGGCTCCCGGTCAAGATGCCCGCGGTGGCGGGTCCGAGGTAGCTGACTACCGGCAAGAGCCCGCCCTTGAGGGCGTGCCGCAGGACCACCGTGCGTGGGGAGAGTCCTTTGGCCTGGGCCGTGCGAATGTGGTCCTGGGATAGAGCCTCCAACATGCCGGTTCTGGTCAAGCGCGCCACATAGGCTGCGTAGACCAGCCCCAGGCAAAAGCCCGGCAGCAGCATCTCTTTGGTGGAACCCCAACCCGCCACGGGCAAGAGCGGAATCAAGAACACAAACAGGATGATCAAAAAGCCCGCGATCACAAAGTTTGGCAAGGCGATGCCGCCTGTGGCCGCCAAACGCAGGGCGAGGTCCAAGCCTGATCCCCGGCGCAGAGCCGAGGCTATACCCGTGGATACTCCCAGGGCCAGGGCCCACATCATGGACACCACCCCAAGCAGGGCGCTGATGGGCAGGGCCTGGCCAATGATGTCGTTGACTGTGAAATCCCGGTAGCGGAAGGATGGGCCAAAGTCTCCGGACAGCACGCCGCCCCAGAGCTTCTTCCCCGAACCGCCCAGGCCCCGCTCGTCCAAGTTGAAGGGACCCGTGTAGTGCAAGAACTGCTTCCAAAGGGGCCAGTCCAGGTGATAGCGCGCTTGGATGTTGGCTTCGATAGCGGGCTCAAGGGCGCGTTCCGTGTCGAAGGGGCCGCCCTTGACGTTCTTCATCAAGAAGAACGAGACGCTCATGACCACCGCCATGGTGACCACGAACCACATGAGGCGCCGGAAGAGGAAGCGAATCACTGTTGCCCTCTGGCTGCCTGTTGGGCTGGGCTGTAAAGGCCATCCTTGGGACCATGGGGATCCACGAACTGGAATTCTTGGGGGTAGTTGGCGCGCTTCTGGGCCAGTTCCTCGTCATCCATCCAGTACCAGAACTTGGGGAAGTGCTCGTCGAGCACGTTTTCCGAGTTGCCCCCCAAGCGTGGGGCGGTCAGGTTCTGGGTCACATAGTAATAGATCGGCAAGATCGGCATTTCCTCTAGCAGGATAGCCTCGGCCTCGCCCAACAGCTCCAGCCGTCGAGCCGCGTCCAGCTCGCTCGCCGCCGCGGCCACCAGAGCATCGTACTTGGGGTTGCCCCAGCCGGTCTTGTTGTTCTCGCCGCCGGTGACGAACATGTCGATGAAGGTATTGGGGTCCGAGTAGTCCCCGATCCAAGCAGAGCGCGAGACCTGGAAGCGCAGGTTCTGCTGGGTGTCCAGATAGACCTTCCACTCCTCGTTGCGCAGCTTGGTGCGGATGCCTAATTCGTCCTGCCAAGCGAGGGCGATGACCTGAGCGATGCTGGAGTGGGCTTCGGAAGTGTTGTAGTGGATTTCCACCGGGGGAAAGCCCTTGCCGTCAGGATAGCCCGCGGCGGCAAAGAGTGCTCGGGCTTCATCCGCGCTGCCCAACTTCATAGAAGGGGGCGTGTAGGTTCCGATGCCCGGGGGGGTCAAGCTGCTGGCGGGTACTTGACCCATCTTCATCACGTTGTCGCAGATCGCTTTACGTGGAATGACCATGGACAAGGCTTGCCTGACGCGCAGATCGTCATAGGGGGGCTGGTGCACGTTGACCCGATAGAAGTAAGTGCCCAGGTAGGGGGTGGGCTGAAAGTCTTCGCGGCCCCAAAGTTCCTGGACCACGTTGGTGTTGACCCGGTCGATGGCGTCGCAGCCACCGGTCAGGTACAGGTTCAACATGGTGGAGTCCTGTTCGATGGCCAGGATGTCGATCGAGTTCATTGCCACATGGTCCGCATCCCAATAGGTCTCGTTCTTGACCAGTCGAATGCGGTCATTGACCCGTCTTTCCAGCAGCCGGAAGGGTCCATTGGTGACGATGTTACTTGCGCGCAGCCACTCAATTTCCCAGCGGTCGGGCCAGCGCTCTTGAGCTTCTTCCAGGTTGCGCCGATTGACCGGAAAAGTGGGATAGAATCCCGTCAGATCCAGAAAGAAGGGTGTTGGGGAATTGAGGGTGACCTTGAGTGTGTGGCTCCCTTCTCTCCAGATCTTGAGGTGCCTGGTGTCCGCCACCTCTCGGCGGTAGGTTGGACCATCCAGCAATGCGCCGCTCTTGTGGGCGGCCTTCCAATCCGTTTCTGTGAGAGCGCCCTTCAGAAGCCAGCCGCTGTCTTCATCATTCTTGAGGCCGTAGCAACGTGGTAGGAGGGCGGCGGCCTCGGTGGGGGCCTTTGGGTTGCCTTCCAGATTCGTGATTGCGAAGGGCAGGGTCCAGGAACGGGTGTTCAGATGCACGGTTGCAGGATCCGCTGGATCGGCTGGTAGTTCCACCCTGACTGGGCCGCTCTCGTGTTCCAGGACATAGCCATGCAGGCCTATTTGAATACGGCCATCGCTCATGCGCTGATACCAAAGGCCGCCCGCCGGATCTGCTGTAAAGGAGCGGTCTTCTGGTTGGCGTGTGTATTGGCGTGCGCCGCGCACATACCACAATTGATAGGCGTAGTAGGCGGCGGTGTCCGGGTGCAAGAACCGGCGCCAGGAAAAAACCCAGTCCTCGGCGGTCAGATCATCTCCGTTGGTCCACTTGGCTCCTTGGCGGATATGGAAGGTCCAGGTCAAGCCGTCTTCGCTGACTTCCCAACTCTGTGCGCCGCCGGGCAAGGGCTCGAGGGTCTCGGGATGTTTGACGATCAGGCCCTCGAAAATCGCCCGCAGCACGCGTCCCTCGGGCACTCCTGTCACCGTGGCCGGGTCGAGGGTTTGCACCTCGCTGCCGTTGTTCATCACATAGTCCGCAGTCTCCAGGCGCGCCCCTCGGGTAAGGGCCAGGGCGCTCGCCAGCACCAGAGCCAGGAGCAGGGCGGCCAGGGTCTGACGGGGGGGCAGGCTGGAGATCAGGGACATAGACGCAAGGACCCTACGGGAGCCGTCCATGTGGGTTCAAGCCCCTTGCCGGGGGCTTCCTGCACTTGACGATGAGCGCCGAGGCCGGATACCCTGCGGGTTCTTCTTGAGCCCCTTGCGGCGCCCCAGGAAGGGGTGTCCGCCCCTTCTGCCGGACACCGCTCGCTCACTTCCGGAGACCTTTGATCTAAACCCATGCATTTCGTCCCCCGCACCAGCCTGGCAGCTGCCCTCATGGTTCCCCTGATGGGGCTTTCTCTCGCCCTTAGCCCTCAGGATGACGCCCCCCAGTCGACGATGCAGGACCAGAGTCTGGGCATTCCACTCAAAGGGCCGGCTCCTGTTGACGTCTTCCACCCGGGTCGCAATCAGAGCGGCACACCGTTGTATGGGGGCCGAGTCATCGTCCACAGTGCCTCATTGCCCAAGCACATGAACTATGTGACCGAGAACTCCGCTTACACCCGGCGTATGTTGCGCGAGGTGCACGAGACCCTGCTGGTTCAGGATTGGGAAGAGCACGAGATGCGGCCTCGCTTAGCCAAGGCATGGAACACCGAAGACATGCTGGTGCTCAAGGAAGGTGCTGCAGGGGGATTCCCCATGACTACAGAGGTGCGTGTAGCCAATCCCTCCCAAGTGGAAGGGGCTCCCGAGCAAGTGCTGGCCCACGTGCTCTATGGGCGCGTGCAAGACGCGGGTAGCAATTGGCTGGTGGAAGCGACTTCTGTCGGGCATCCTCTGGGGGATGGGGGGTCTCTCGAAGTGCCCAAGTCGGCCGTGGACCGCATCGAGAGGGGCGCGGTTTTCAACTTTGAACTGCGTACGGGAGCGCTCTGGCATCCTTCCGAGGGCCATCCCGCAGGCAGTCAGGTTCTGGACGCCCAGGATGTGGAGTTCTCCTGGTCGGTCTACGCCAACAGCCACGTGAACTGCGACGAGAAGCGCTTCCAGTTCGAGAAGGTGACCCGCTGCGAAGTCATTGACGATCTGCGCCTGCGCTTTTTCTATGAAGCCCAGTACGCATTTGCGGAGAGCACGATCGGCGATTCCATGACGATCTTGCCCAGTCATGTCTACAATCTCGCCGACCCGGACAATCTGGTCCACAATGACGACTTCACCGCCGAGGAGCAAGCGGAGGTGATCAATCACAGCCCCCACAATGCCCTCTGGATCGGCCTCGGACCCTATCGAGTGGTCGAGTGGAACGACAGCTTCGTAGAAGCCGTGCGCTTCACCGATGAAGCGGGCAAGAGCCTCTATTTTGATGAGCAGAACGCAGGCTTCGTGGACACCATTCGCTGGCGCGTAATCGATGACGACGAGACCGCCATGAATGCTCTCTTGAACGGGGAATTGGATTTTTTCGAGCGCATCAAGAGTGAGGACTATTTTGGAGCACGTACAGCCAGCGCGGATTTCACGAAGAACTTCTACAAGGGCTTCAAGTACGGTGGATCCTATGGCTACACCGGATGGAACATGCTGCGGCCTCAGCTCAAGGACCTGTCCGTGCGCAAGGCGATTGAGTTGTCCTTTGATATGGAGAAGTATCGCCTGACCAATTACAAGGGCCTGGCGAACCGCATCACCGGACCCTTCCCCTTTGGAGCTGCGGCATACAACCACGATGTGAAGCCCCGAGGCGTAGATGTGGACGCGGCCATCGACTTGCTCGATGACGCAGGTTGGTATGACCGGGACTTTGACGGGGTGCGGGACAAGAACGGCGTGCCTCTTTCGATTACCTTTAGTTACCCTTCTGGCAACGACGCCTCAAAGAACTTTGGCCTCGCTCTGCAGGAAGCTCTGACGGAGCTGGAGATCGAGCTCAAGCTCGAACAACTCGAGTGGGCGACTTTTCTCGACCGAATCAAGAAGCGCGAGTTTGACGCTTGCAACCTGGCCTGGGTACCGGAGCTTGAGTCCGACCCGGAACAGCTCTGGCACTCCAAGTGGGGAGCGCCTGATAAGGAGAGCTCCAATAACTCCGCCGTGATGGATCCAATTGTCGATAAGCTGATCGCCAAGGGCCAAAAAGAACTCGATTACGGCAAGCGCCAAGAAATCTGGCGTGAGTTGCACGCCTACCTCTACGAGGAGGTGGTGCCCTACTTGTTCATGTACAATGTCCCGCGCAAGTTTGCCATGAACCGCAAGTTGCGCGGCTTCCAGGTGGTGGCAATTGATCCGGGCTATGTGATCCGGCGCTGGCATTACATCGATCAAAGTGTTGCCGGCACACGTAAGACCCTGAACCGCTGATTCCAGAATTCCTCGGGGCTCGTTTGGTGAGCCCTGCGCCCTCCCACCCACCAAAGGACTCCCCCCTTGCTGTCCTTCATTCTTCGGCGTCTCTTCCTGATGGTGCCCACTACACTGGGTATTGCCCTGGTGGTATTCACCATTTTCCACGCTGCGCCAGGGGATCCCGCCACCGTCATGATTGGCGCAGGCACCGGCGGTCAATTGGGGCAGGACACTGATGTGGAGGGAATGGTGGATAAATTCCGCCGGATTCACGGATTGGATCGCTCCCTCATAGTTCAGTTTTTTGACTATGTGGGGCCGCTGAACTTGGACCGTGACGGGGTCCCATGGTTCTCTTCACCCCATACGGAGCGCAGCACTCGGCAGGTGAAATTGAGCGATGGCATTGAGATCGACGAGGGCAAGGTGATGCGTATCGTGCACTTGCCCAAGACTTCGGATGTGGACGCGGAGCGGTTTGACAAGGCCCGGGATGTGCTTAGCGATGAGGCCGCAGGTGGAGAGGCCTGGAGTGTGGCTCAGCGAACCCTTGTGGCTGGTGGCGAGCAGGCGCGGCCGGCTTTGCTTTCGGGGCTGCACCTCTTGGCGGAATCCGCTGCCAGTCGCGGGGCCGCAATCGGGCGTTTGATCGGAGCGCTGACGGCTAATACAGGCGCTGATTTCTCGGTGCCATCAGAACGCATCGAAGCCCTGGGAGGAGTGGCTCGCATTCGCGCTTGCTTTGCCTGGTATTACGCCAACGGTGGCTATCGCGTGCAGAACACAGGTGCTGATTGGTGGGGCGGGCTTCTGGTGGGGGATCTGCGGCGGGAAATGCAGTCCGGTCGCGAGGTGGGGTCCGAGTTGGTCAAGCGTCTCAAGATCACCGTTCCGTTGGCCTTCAGCTCGATACTCTTGAGCTACCTCTTCGCGTTGCCACTGGGCATTTTTAGCGCCCGCAACCATGGCAAGCGGCGCGATGGGCTGGTGACTATTGCACTCTTTGTACTCTTCGCGATCCCTACCTTTTGGGCGGGTCTGATGCTGATCTTGACCTTTGGCAAGACTGGCATGGATCTGTTGCCTGTGGTGGGCTTGCACGACAAAGACGCGGCGGATCTAGGTCCCTGGGCTTATGCCTGGGACACCCTCATGCACTCGATCCTGCCCGTCTTGACAATGACCTACGGCAGTCTGGCTTATCTCTCGCGCCAGATGCGTGCAGGGATGATGGACACCTTGCAGCAGGACTATATCCGCACGGCCCGGGCTAAGGGCTTGAGCGAGACCAAGGTGATCTACAAGCACGCCCTGCGCAATTCCATGATTCCCGTGTTGACCCTGCTGGCCAGCGTGCTGCCGATTCTGATCGGTGGATCGATCATCATCGAAAAGGTTTTTGATGTGCCCGGCATGGGCCGTTATGCCTTCGATGGCCTGCTCAAGCGTGACTTCAACATCATCATGGCCACCACAATCCTGGTGGGTGTCATGACCCAGGTGGGCATCTTGTTGTCGGACATCACCTATTCGATTGTTGACCCGAGGATTCGTCATGAGTGATCCCCAGCAGGAGCCCGAGGGCGGGGTCTACAGCAAGGACTACTGGGATCTGGTGTTCGAGCAACTTGGACGGCGCAAGCTGTTCCGGGTGGGAATGGGGGTATTGGCCCTTCTGTACGGGCTTGTGATCTTCGCGCCTTTCTTGGCGGGGGATCGACCCTTCTCCTTCGAGGGGGTGGACCGTGCTGCCTATGGTTCGTCCTTGAATTCCCTCAGGGCTGTGACCAACGGCATGCTGAAGTTGGTGGAGCAGCCCGACGAGGCCTATCTGGCGGAGTTGGAACAGGCCGGCACCCTGGGACGCGATGGTGTGCCCCAATCCCGCGAGAAGGCCCTGGTCCTTGAGGTCGACGCCTTGGAGTTGCGCCTCGATGTGGTCGCCTTGTATCTGCCTGATGGTGCTTCAGAAGAGCGGGCAGCCCTTGCGGCCTTCCGTGAAAAGGCCGCCGCAGGCAGGCAGGCTTTTGGTGGAGGGGACACAGATCTCGCTACGGCTCTTTTGGGAGAAGCCAAGGACTTGACCCGTGAGTTGCGCAAGTCCCTACGGCCCCTTGATCCCAAGAATCCAGATCGCGGCGGCGTTGCCCTGCAATCCCGCCGGACCCTGCCCCTCTGGGACGCGCTTTGGCCCCGTGAGATCTTCTTCATGGTTCTCTGGGTGCTGCTGGCCAGTTGGCCCGTCTGGAATCGGCTTCTGAATCAGATCGCTTTGAAAGGCGACCGTGAGAGGATTCGCGACTGGCGGCGGCGGAAGGCTGCATTGGTGCTGGGTCTCTCGGTGTTCGCTTCTCTGGGTTGGTATGCGGCCTTTGGGGATGGGGATGACATGTACAAGAATGGGCCTCACAAAGCGGGCTTGATCAGCGGGGCAATTGTGGCCTTGCCCGAGGGACAACTGCTGGGGGAAGGAACAGGTGCCTTTGATCCCACCTGGCCGCCCTTGACCTACGGCCTGGCGGAAACACATACCGAAGAGATGTTCCGTCCGCCCACCTGGTGGTGGTGGGCAGAGATCGACGAAGCGGGGCGCTACGTGCGCGGACCCAAGTCTGCTTCCGAGGAAAACACTGGCTTTACTGCCGCAGTGACCCCGGTGGACGTGCGCGCAGGGGAACCTGCCCGCAACTCCAAGATGCGTCACCTCGCGGGGGTGGACGAACTGGGCCGGGACTTTCTCACGCGGCTCGTGTGGGGTGGGCGCATCAGTTTGACCGTGGGTATCTTGTCCGCACTGCTCTTGACCATCATCGGAGTGGTCTTTGGTTCGATTGCTGGGTACTTCGGTGGCCGTATTGATGTGGCCATCATGCGCTTGATCGAGATCCTGCAGGCTATTCCAGCCTTCTTCCTGATCTTGATGACCATGGCATTTATCCCGGCAGATGTGATCAGTCCAATTTTTGCCATTGTGATCGTGATCGCCCTGATTCGCTGGACCGGAGTGGCTCGTCTGGTGCGCGGAGAATTTCTGCGCCTGCGGGAGCAGGAATTTGTGATTGCTGCCCAGGCCCTGGGTTTTTCCAACCAGCGCACGATTTTCCGCCATGTGTTGCCCAACGCCATGGGACCCGTGCTGGTCAGCGCTGCTTTTGCGGTGGCGGCGGGCATTCTGACCGAGTCCGCCGTGTCGTTCTTGGGTTTTGGCATTCGACCCCCGGAGGCCAGTTGGGGGTCGCTTGTCAATGAGAGCAAGAACGCCGCCAATTGGTGGATTCAGCTCTTTCCTGGCTTGCTGATCTTTATCACCGTGACCTGCTACAACCTGGTGGGCGATGCGGTGCGTGATGCTCTGGACCCCAAGATGAAACTCTAGAGTTGCCATGAGCGAAGCAAACAAAGCACAGGGCGAGGAGACACGGGACCAGATCGAGGGCGCACGGGAGCCCTTGCTCGAACTTCGCGACCTGGCCACCTGGTTCCGCACTGACGAAGGCATTGCCAAGGCTGTGGACGGGGTCAGCTACAAGATCCATCCCGGGGAGACCTTGGGCCTGGTGGGGGAATCCGGCAGTGGCAAGAGTGTCAGCGCCCTCTCTATCATGCGCCTGGTTCCCAGTCCTCCGGGATTCGTTGAGAGGGGCGGAATCTTCTTCAAGGGCGAGTCCCTGTTGTCGATTCCCGACGAGGACTTCCGCAGCATTCGTGGCAACGAGATCGCCATGATCTTTCAGGAGCCTATGACTGCCCTCAACCCCGTCTACACGGTGGGGGATCAAGTCATGGAGGCGGTCATTTTGCACCGGGGCCTGGACAGGGCCGCTGCCCGGGAGCATGCCATCCAGATGCTGACCAAGGTGGGCATCCCCAGTCCCGAAACCCGGGTGGACACCTATCCCCATGAAATGTCCGGGGGCATGCGCCAGCGGGTGATGATCGCTATCGCCATGAGTTGCGATCCAGCGCTCTTGATAGCGGACGAGCCCACCACCGCATTGGATGTGACGATTCAAGCACAGATCCTCGATCTGATCCTGGAGTTGCAGCAGCAGGCGGGCATGAGTGTGCTCTTGATCACCCATGACCTGGCTGTGGTTGCGGAAACTGCCCAACATGTGGCCGTCATGTACGCGGGCAAGGTAGTGGAGTACGCCTCGGTGGAGGACCTCTTCGCTCAGCCCCGACATCCCTACAGCATCGGCCTCTTCAGGTCCCTGCCAGATCTGGCCAAGCAGGGGAAACGCTTGACGGCGATCCCTGGGATGGTGCCTTCGGCGACTAGATTCCCCAGCGGGTGTCGGTTCCGACCCCGTTGTTCCATCGCTACGGACTTGTGCGCGAGTTCCGAGCCGCCGCTGGTTTCCTTGGAAGCTGGCGGGGTCCATACGGTGGCCTGCCACCACCTTGAAGAGGCCCGTGGGCTATGAGTGATCTGGTCAACTCAGGCAATGCCAATGCACCTCTGCTTGAGGTCCGAGGTCTCAAGAAGTACTTCCCCGTGCGCAAGGGTCTGTTCAGCCGCGTCGTTGGCCAGGTCAAAGCGGTTGATGGTCTTGATTTCACCCTTGGCCGTGGAGAGACCATGTCTTTGGTGGGCGAGTCCGGTTGCGGCAAGACTACCGCGGGACGCACTCTCTTGCGTCTTTTGGCACCCACTGCTGGGCAGGTGCTTTATTCGCCCAACCCCGAGGCAGCCCCCACTGACATTTTCAAGCTGCCCGCCGCAGAGATGCGTGCCCTCAGGCCCGACCTGCAGATCATTTTTCAGGACCCCTATGCCAGTCTGAATCCGCGTATGACCGTGGGCAACGCCATCGCTGAACCTCTGCTCGTGCACAAGGTGGTCAGCGCCAGCGAGGTGGAGGACAGGGTGGCCGGGCTATTGGAACGTGTTGGGTTGCGCCCGGATGTAGCCAACCGCTTTCCCCATGAGTTCTCCGGTGGCCAGCGCCAGCGGGTGGGCATCGCTCGGGCTTTGGCATTGGGCCCCAAGCTGATCATTTGTGACGAGGCGGTCAGTGCCTTGGATGTGTCGATTCAGGCCCAGGTGATCAACTTGCTCAAGGATCTGCAGGATGAGTTCGGGATCTCGTACATCTTCATCGCCCACGATCTTTCGGTAGTGAGGTACATCTCCGATTCCGTGGCGGTGATGTATCTGGGCCGAATAGTGGAAAGCGGCACGGCGCAGCAGATTTTTGATGACCCTCAGCATCCTTATACCCGAGCGTTGCTGTCTGCCATTCCCCACGCGGACCCAAGCAAGCGGGGTGAGCGCATTCCCATGACGGGCGAGATCCCCTCCCCGATCCATCCCCCCAGCGGCTGCCATTTTCACACCCGCTGCGCTCTGGCGGAGGATCGCTGCCGTTCTGAGTGGCCCGCCAGCGTTGCCCTGGGTGCGGGGCATCAAGCCGCGTGTCATCTGGTGCAGAGCGCCGGCACGGAAGAAGCCTGAGGGACTTCCCCCAGCGGCGCGATCTCCCGCGCGATGCGACCGCTCCAGTCGCTAGGATGAGCCCGTGCCCAGTTCCTTGCCCTCTGCCCTGGCGGAAGCCCGCTCCGTGCGCCTTGGCTGGCTGATCGGCCTCCGTTGGCTCGCTGTGTTGGGTCAATTGAGCACCATCGCCGCGGTGATCTGGGGCTTTGGTATCGAGATCCCCCTGGTGCCAGTCGCCTTGGTGATCGCCGTGGAGGTGGGCTCAAACATGGGTCTACAGGCATGGAACCACTCGCGCCGCAAGCGCGACATGCCCCCGAGTCCGGCTCTGCAGGAGCAACTGCAGCTCCTGATCATGTTGCTCGACACGGTGCTGCTGGTGTTCCTCTTGCAGCTGACCGGCGGACTTGACAATCCCTTTGCCGCGTTCTTGACCGTACACATTGTGATGGCCGCAGTACTCCTTTCCCCGGCCCTGGCTTTGGCCGGTACGTGCTTCGCCATGATCTGTCTGGTTGTGCTGGGGTTGACCCATCGGCCTTTGGCCGAACTCTCGGACAACCCCGCCTTGCGGCAGGCGGGGCACGGGATTGCCCTGGCTATGACCATGGCGGTTTCGGGTTACTTTGTGACCCGTGTGACCCGTGCCCTGGCACGCCAGTCAGAACAGCTGACTCGTGAACGAGAGCGCCAGGCCCGTACGGAACGTTTGGAAGCTCTGGGTACTTTGGCCGCGGGGGCGGCTCATGAACTGGCCTCGCCTCTTTCTACCATTGCTGTGGTGGCCAAGGATCTGGAAGGGCGCGTTGCCAGCAGGCAGGGCAGCGCAGAAGATGTTGAAGACGCCCGTTTGATTCGTGAAGAGGTGGCGCGCTGCAGCCGGATTCTCGATCGCATGAGCATGGAGTCCGGCGAGCGGGCGGGGGAGGCCTGGGTCTCCATGACCCTGGGCGAGATTCTGGACGCAACCCTCGAAGAACTGCCAGCACCCCAACGTGTGGAGGTGGAAATTCCGAGTGCCCTTGAGCAGCGTCATGCGCGTGTTCCCAGGGAGGCCCTCACCATGGCCCTGCGCAACCTGCTATCCAATGCCCTCGATGCTTCACCCGTAACGCGCAGCGTGCACTTCAGCGTTGAGCTGGAGGGAGAGGGCTATGAGTTTGTGGTGCAGGATCAGGGAGTGGGCATGGATGCGGAGGGCTTGGCGCGGGCTACCGATCCCTTCTTCACTACGAAAGAAGTGGGGGAGGGCATGGGCTTGGGCCTCTTCCTCGCCCGCAGCGTGGCTGAACGCTTGGGCGGCTCCCTGGTCCTGGAGTCCATGGCGGGCCGGGGCACCACCGTACGCTTGCGGCTCTCATTTGACCCCAGTTCCACCATTGGTTCCGGTGACTGAGAGGGGCTTTGGGCGCATGAGAGCTGTGGCGCTTCAGATATCCGGGGTGTATGAGTCTGTAGAATGGCGTCGTGCCCGCTGACTCCTCTTCTGAATTGACTCCCGTTGAGCCCGGTGATCTCCTGCTGGTGGATGACGATGTGGTTTTGCGTGAGCGCTTGGCCAAGGCCCTTCGCTCACGGGGGTTTGAGGTGCGCACCGCCGGTGGCTACGACGAGGCCTTAGAACTCGCCCGCGATCTGGCTCCCGACTACGCCGTGGTGGACTTGCGCATGCCCGGCCGGTCGGGGTTGGAGTTGGTCCAGGCCTTGCACGAGGAAGACCCGGGTACGCGCATCCTTGTCTTGTCCGGCTACGGCAGCATCTCCACGGCGGTGGAGGCGGTGCGGGTCGGAGCCCTGAATTTTGTGCCCAAGCCCGCCGATGCGGATGACTTGATCGCGGCATTCCAGCGCGGCGATCGGCCCGATCCAGGGCTGGTCACCGAGGACTACAACGCCCCCTCCCTGGCGCGTACGGAGTGGGAGCACATCCAGCGGGTGCTGCGGGACAGCGGCGGTAATATTTCAGAGACCGCCCGTCGGCTGGGAATTCACCGGCGATCCCTGCAGCGCAAGCTGCAGCGGGACGCGCCGCCTGAGTGTTCCTGAGGGCAGAGTCCTTAGGGTCTGGATTTGTCTAGGGCCATGGCCCAGGAACTTCTCCCTCAGCAGACCTTGCCAGGCGTGGATTCAGCCAGCCCAGTTCGCCGTGGCAAATTCCCAGTTCATGTGGTTCCAGAAACCAGCCAGGTACGCGGGTCGGGCGTTGCGGTGGTCCACATAGTAGGCGTGCTCCCACACATCGGCGGTCATGATCGGGGTATCGCCATCGGTCAGAGGACAGCCCGCGTTGGACATGGCACTGATCGCCAGGGAGCCATCGGGTTTCTTGACCAGCCAAGCCCAGCCACTGCCGAAGAGCGTCGCGGCTGCCTTGGTGAACTGTTCTTGGAAGCTCTCCAGGGAGCCAAAGGAGGCGTTGATCGCGCTGAGGAGATCGCCCGTGGGTCCATCGCCGCCGGCGGGGCGCAGGCAGTTCCAGAAGAAGGAGTGATTGTAATGCTGGGCCGCGTTGTTGAACAGACCACCTTCGCTCTTGCAGACGATGTCCTCCAGTGAGGCGTCAGCCAGGGCGTTGCCCTCGAGCAGATTGTTCAGGTTGTTGACGTAGGTCGCGTGATGCTTGCCGTGGTGGTAGGAGAAAGTCTCCGGGCTCATCCAGGGCGTGAGTGCATCCGTGGCGAAGGGTAGATCAGGGAGGGTGTGGGTCATTGCAGTTGGTGGGATTGGTTGCTTGCCTCAGGTGGGGCGGTAGGTGCGCCCGAGGCGCGGGGCTCGGGATCATAGGGTTCCTTGGGGGACTGCTGCAGGATGCGACGAGCGGGAGTCAAGCTACTCCTGTCCTGGGGCTACGCTGGCATCGAACTGTGGTAGGTCGAGGTCATATTCCTTGCGCAGAACCTGGGCCAGTTCCTTGAAGTCCTGCACCCGATGGGAGGGCTTGATTGCCAGATCCTGACCCTCTCGGGCTGTGCGGTATATCCATGCGGTGCGCATGCCCAGACTCTTGGGGGGGGCAATGTCGTGGCTTAGGGAGTCCCCCACGTGCATTGCTTCCCCGGGTGCTACTCCAATAGCCCGTAGGGCTGCCTGGTAGAGCTTGGCGTTGGGCTTGGCGATGCCCAGTTGATCGGAAATGAAAATCGCGTTGGGGTTCAGGTAGGGCAGCAGACCAAGGCGCACGATTTTCTCCGCTTGCTTGGCTGTCAAGCCGTGGGTCACCACCCCGGTGATCAGGCCAACTGAGCGCACCGCCTTGAGAAAGGGGAGCGCGTCTGCAAAGGGCAGCAGGTCGCGGAACTTGGTGTCGTGGTAAGCCGCCACACCAGAAGCGACAATCAGGGCCGGGTTGGTGCCTACCTGTGCTGCCAGTGGCAGACGCATCAATAGCTTGTCGAAGTGCTGGCTGTAGTTCGAGCTGAACTCTCGAATGACCTCTTGCAGTTCTGAATAGACCGCTTCCTCTTCCATCTTGAGCCCGGCCCGCAGCATGGCCCGCACCGCATTGCGCCGGGCCTTGGTAGCGAAGGTCGTGGTCGAGAAGAGCGTGTCGTCGATATCGAAGAGGATTGCTCGCAGTGGTTCCATGGCTGTCCAGAGGATAACGGGTTCGCATGCCGCTGGGGGCCTGCAGCGCAGACCCTGTTTGGCCGTCGAATTGGTTCCAAGACTACGCGACCCAGCCGTCCCTGGTGGGGGGCTGGGTCGCTGCTTGAAGACAGACCGTAGAGCCTTGCCTGGCCCTGGCGGTCAGCCTGGAATCAATGCTGGGTCTCGAGCTTGGTCTTGACCTGCTGGCGGATGTCGGTGATCTTGGCCCGGATCAGGATCATCAGGCTTTGACGCTCGTCGTTGTAGCCTTCCTGTTTGAAGAGGAAACCCAGCAGGGGAACCTCTGCAATCCAGGGCACCGATGCGCGCCGCTCAACAGTGCGGATGTCGGAGATGCCGCCCAACAGGATCGAGCCGCCATCGGGGATCACCGCCGAGGTATTGATGCTTTGCACCTCAAGCTCCGGCAGTTCGAAATTGACCGGGCTGGTGTTGCCGCCGAGGGTGGTGGAGATCTGTCGTACATTGACCACCTTTGCCACTGTGGGTTGGATCTCGAGGGTCAGGTACTGGCGGTTCTCGTGGATCGTGGGTCGCACGTCCAAGACGACTCCTTCGTGCAGCACGTTGACCTGGGGGTCAGCCACAGCTTGGAACTGGGCGACTTCCACGTCGAAGTCCTGGATATAGGCTTTCTGCAGCACAACCGCCACATAGGCCCGTTGGGTGTCGTTGACGCTCAGGGTCTGGGAGTTGACCAGCTCGAATGTGCTGGACTTTTCGATGGCGCGCAGAACCATGTTCACTTCCGCATCATCGAGGAATTCCATTTGAAAGGTCAGTCCACCAATGGTGTTGAGGGCGCTGCCAAGAGCCGAGCCGAAGAAATTCTCCGTGCGGCCGCGGAAGTCGCCATCGTTGCCATCGTCGAAGAAGAAGCCAGTTGAGGGCGGACCCGCAGCGTTTGAGCCATCAGAGCCCGTTCCTCCGTTGTCAATCCCGCGTGAGGCCATATCCTCAAGCCCGTTGGTGATGTCGGTCAGGTCGACTCCGTCGTGGCCGCGGAAGTCCACGCCGATCTCCTGAATCCAGGAGTCGCCCACGGACATGAAGCGCGATTCGATGGTCACCATTGAGGAGTTGAAGCTGCGCAGGTCTTCCAGGAAAGCCTGAACTTGGGCTTGGACCTCCACCGAGTGGCTGATCAGGATGCCGCCCTCGGATACCTCGATGGAAACCCCATCGGCGTCCCAGGAACCCACTGCGATGTTCTCCTGGATGATCGTTGCCAGATCGTCGATTTCGATCAAGCGCTTGGTCTCCAGAATCCCGCCGAAGGGGCCACCGCCATCTTCGTCCTCGAGCGAGTCGAGCAGGCGCAGTTGATCGATGCGCGGGCCCGTGAAGTCCGTCAGGCCCATGATCAGGTCCTGTACATCGTGGTAGTAGGGCTGGGGCTTGCCGCGGGCCTTGTCGGTGGTAGTGACGATCACTGCTTCGTGACGCACAGTCCAGGTGACCTCTTCGCCGCCCACCTCACATAGGAAGTTGAGGGCTTGCTCGACCGTAATCGGGTTGGGGAAGTTGATGTCAAAGACTGCGCCCGCGCTCAGGACCGCGTCTTCGGCTGCGGGATCCACCAGGATCGGCAGCTGGGTGTAGTCCGCGATGATGCGCACCAGGGGCCCAATTTCTTCTTCGCCTTCGATGCCGGGCAGCACCACGGTGGTCTTGCGCAGGACTGCCCGTAGGGCTTGTTCCTCGGCGGAGATCTTGGTGGAGAGGTCCAGCCCACGGCGGCTCTTGCGCAGCTTGGTAATGCGCCGCCACTCGTCCTTGCCGGGCAGGGTTACGTTGGCCGTGTGGGGGATGGTGAGCTCGGCCAGGTTCTCGCGCCAACGGGCGAATTGCTCGGCCTTGTCGATGATGTATCTCTCGCTGGCCTGGTTGCGGCCAGCTGTGAAAGCGGCCTCGCGGATGTCAAAGGCGGTCTCGTTGCGCGGATCCATGTCCAGAGCCTCATCAGCCAGGTCTACTGCATCATCAAAACGCCGCAGTTCGAAGGCCTTGGAAGCCCTGGACACCATGTTGCGAATGATCGCCGCACTGCGCTCGCGCTCGGCTGCTTCAGAGGAACGGATAGCGTCGAAGGCGGCCTGCTCGGCGTTGTTGCGCTGGGCTTCAGCAAAGGCCATGCGTTCTGCGCGGGCGCGCTCCAGCAAGCTGTCCACTTCGGACGCCATGCCTTCCCAATTGATGCCCTGGGGGGCGCGGGCCACAGAGACCTGGGCCAATGAGAGTTCAGCCACGGCTTTGCTGTAGTCGCCCTGGGAGAGGGCCAGTTTGCCTCGGTCCAGCAGGTCTTCTGCATCGGACTTGAGCTGTTCAATGCGCAGTTGCCATTCGTCCGTAAGAATGCGCGAGACGGTTCGGAAGTCCCCGTTGGGATCTCCCAGGAGGCTTGCGATTTCCGCTGCCAGAGTCTGCACAGCGTGGTCGTCCGGTGCCAGTTCCAAGGCTCCGGAGAGTTCCTTCGCTGCATCCCGCAGGCGGCCGTTTTCCTTCAGTCGTCGGGCCTCCTCCATGTGCATTTCCACGATCAGGGCTCGAGCCTCGCGGCGCGCTTCCTGTCTTGAAGCAGCGTCCTGCAGGGGATTGCCTTCTTGGTCGTCGTCCTGACGACCGGCGAAGGAAGTCCGCTGTGCACTAGGGGCCTTGGGTTGCTCCTGAGCATCCTCTGCAGCCTGAGCGGCACCCTCTCGGGCGTCGGGACTCTGGCTTGCGCTGAGGGTGGTGGAGGGGGACGGCGCAGCGCAGGCTGCGAAGAACAGGATGGAGAGCGTTGTCGTTCCGGCGGACCGCATTCGGGGGAGCCTCAGGGAAGAGAACCTTGAAAAAGGGGGGGGGTATGTCCGCTTGGGAGCGGGGAGAGTGAGGCCTACCCCGCGAATCTACGTGGGGTACACCTTTCCTCATGAGGCCTCGTAGTTCCCTTGGAGAGGGGCCCGGGGCCGTTTGGGGAGGCGAGAGGATAGCCGAAGCACCGCCACGCTGTCCAAGGCTGCAGCCGCAAAATCTTGGCACCTTTTTAAGCGCTGGGAAATTCGGCGAGGCGGTTTCGAAGGGGCCTCGAACGTCTATCCCAGGGGCAGATTCGTCAGGGCCTTGCGGAAGGGGGACCAGGGCGTCGAGGGGCGCTTACTGGGAATGGGGAGTGGGGGGCCTCGGAGGCAGACAAGGGGCCAGGAGTCCCCGCTAGTGGGGGAATCAGGGGCATTTCATCCGGGCGCTTCGATGCGTTTTTTTTTGTTCCAGGCGGGTTGATCCGATTTCCTTCGGATCAGGACTGACCCCCTTGAGGGGCCATGCTTGTCATTACACGCCAGCCATCACGAAAAGAGGCCCAAGGACAGCGTCCTTCGGCCCCTTGGACTGCTCTGGGCAGGCCGCCTGGTCTTCTCTTTGGGAGGCTTACTTCACGGTCTCATCGTAGGCGCCCACGAACGTGATATCGGTCAGGCCCGCATTGATCGCTGCATCGAGCACCGGAACGACATCGCCGTAGACCGTGCCGTAGCGCGCGTCGATGGTGGCCGGGACTTTCTTCCCGTCTGGCATCAGCCTCTCACGCTCAATGTGGATGCGCTTGAGGGTCCTGCTCAATTCCACCAACTCATTGGTTTTCTTGTTCATCACTGAATACTCCAGCACACGCTCCTGGCCAAGGGCAGGGTCGCGATTCCAGATGAAGCGGCTCTCTCCGGTGGGGTCGTCGTAGGGCAAGAAATCCGGGGTCAGCTTGAGGCCCTTCACTCGCACTCGTACCAAGATTTCAACTTTCTCGATGGGCTCGGCTTCGGTGGAGTTGACCCCCACATCTTTGGGCAGATAGGCGCTGAGCTTGCCTTCGAGGGTCTTGAACTTGAGCGTGAGCATGAAGAAGATCAACAGCAGAAAAGTGACGTCGATCATTGGCGTCATCTCAAGTTCGCACTCTTCATCATTCAGGTCTTGGAGAACGGACATGTTGGCGGGTTGTGTTGTGTTGTGGTGGTGTTGGGTTTGTACTGCGTTTCCGCTCCGGGTAGCAGCCGAGTTCCAACTCCTTGTCTGGACCCAGCTCCTGACCGCGTTGCGCTCAGGGAGAGTCGTCGTCCTCGGGAACGGCGACAGCTAGCTGGACCTTCCAGATCTGGATGCCTTCCTGACCGCAGAGCTCCAGCACCTTTTGGATGTGCTTGAAGAGGGTGCTTTCGTCCGCCCGCACCAAGAGGGGATCGTCGGGCAGCATGATCGAACTGCCCTCCGCCAGTGGCTCCTGGGGCATGAGCTCGGCGGCTGTAGCCAGATAGCGCTTGACCTCCGCATAGGGCTCGGGCTTGCCGTCATCAGTCTCCGGGTCGTACATGTGAACCTGACGTACGATGATCCTGCCCGTATGGGGGATGTTGATGATCGGGCGTAGCGTGTCCGGATCTGGTTTGTCCTCCACGGCCGTGATGGCCATGGGCAACTCAAGTTCTTCCAGGTCCTTTTGGGTCATGTCCGTGATGATCATGAAGAAGATGATCAGGAGGAAGACGACGTCGATCATCGGCGTCATGTCCATTTCCATGTCAGTCTCAGGATCAGAGCTGGAGAGGTTCATGTTGGTTACCTTGGCGGGTGTGTGGGTCGGAAGGCGTGCATTGCCTTGGTCTTGGCGCCCGGATCTGGTGCGCAGGCCGGAAGCATGCTTCCGGGCTGCGAACCGCGTCTAGCGCGACTCTGGGCGGAAGCGCTCAAAGAGGTCTTCAATGATCGCGCCTGTCTCGATGATGGTGCGCACCATGCGGTTGCGCAGGAAGGCAAAGGATGCGGTCACGGGGATGGCTACCACCAGACCAAACATGGTGGTCAGAAGCGCCTTGGAGATACCACCGGCCAATTCAGCTGGAGACGCTTGTCCACCGCTGGAGGAGATCTTGTTGAATGCTTCAACCATTCCGGACACTGTTCCAAGCAGGCCCATCATGGGCGCCACGTTTGCGATCAGTGAGAGCCAGCTGATCTTTTGGTGCAGGCGAATCGACTCCTCATCGCCCATCTCCTCGATGGACTTTTCGATCACGTCGTAGCTGTGGTTGATCTTGCCGATACCTGCTCCACAAACTGTGGTGAAGTAGCTGGGCTCGTTCTCGCAGAGTTCCATTGCATCCTGGAACTGCTCGTCGTCGAACAGACCCCGGATCTCTTCGATCACTTCTGGGGGTGCCAGCTTGTCCCGCTTGAGGGTGATGAAGTTCTCGATGATCACAGCCAAGGCGACCACCGAAACAAAGATGATTGCGTAGCCGATTAGGCCTGATTTTTGGATCAGGTCGCCGACGCTGTCGTCTTGTGCGAGGGCTGGAGTGGCGCAGAGCACAATGAAGGGTGCCAAGCGAATCGCCGTGCGACCGAGGAATGATTGAATGTTCATGACCGAAGTGCTGTGGGTGTGGGGGGGGGCTAGAGTTTAGAGGAGGCGGAGTCTATACCGCCTTGGGGAAGGGGAGCCTACAGGTTTCCTTGCAGAACCAGTGCCTTGCGGGCGCTAGGGGTGTCACCATAGGAGTCGGAGATCACCTTGAGCCACCGGCGGGCGGCGCCGGCAGCATCGCCGTCGCCAAGGGCCAGGGTGGCTTGGGCCAACCCCAGGACCGCGCGCGCGGCACGGTCGGGATTGGTGTGTTCGAGGGCCGCCACTTCGGCGAAGCAGAGTTGGGCATCGCGTAGCTTCTCAAGGGCCAGCAGGGCCTCTCCGCGCCCAAGGAGGGCTGCGTAACGAGCCCCCGGAGCGGTATCGCTGCGGGTGGTAGTACGTTCGAAGAATGCCAGAGCTGAGGAGGCGTCGCCCCCCGCCAAGAGGCAAAAGCCCTCGCCCATGGCCGCTTCTCCTGCCAGATTGGTCAGGCCCGTCAGCACCTGTGGGTCCCCGCCACTGAGGCCAGCGGCGAGACCCTCGAGGGCACCCTTGGTGGCCCCAAACAGCTCGCGTGCCCTGAGGGAATCGCCCGCTTCCAGGTGGCACCAGGCCGCCTGCAAACCCGCCTCCAAGCAGGCCTTTCGGTCGTATCCGCTGGTGGCGGGATCCGACGAACCTTCTCCGTAGAGGCTCTCAAAGGCCGTGGCCGCAGCGGCATCGTCCCCGGTCAGGCGCAAGGCTCTGGCTTGGATCGCACGCGCCCGGGGTACAAGACTGCTGCTGGCAAAGTCTGCCATCAGGCGCCCGGCCTCTTTGGCTGCTTCCGCGAATTGGCCCGGATCAGAGGCTCCATAGCGCAGCAGGGCTTCGCAGGCTTGCAGGCGCGCATCGGCCTGCAGGACATTGCGGGTGCTGGCATCGGTGGCCGCTATCCGGAAGCTGGTCACGGCCTGGGCCCAATCGCTCCGGCGGCGGTAGGTCATCCCGTCCCGATAGGAGGGGGGCACCGAGCCCCAGTCGATGCGCACGATGGAGTCCGCACCGTAGCTAGCGGTCTTGCCATTGCGGTCGAGTTTGACCTGGGTCAGGCTGTTCTCAAGCACGATCCCGGAGAGGGTAATCACACGGCCAGTGCGTTCATTGCGCCGATAGATCGTATCGGGCTTGCCGGACTGCGGGTGGGCTCTTGGGACGGCGCTGACAGGCTGTGCGCTTGGGAGTGCTGTAGCCGAGCTTCCAAGGCAGCTGAAAACCAGGGCCACTGCGCTCAGGGCCAGGGGCGGCAGGAGGGCGGGGCGGGGGTTCGACATGGGGCTGGGCATGATAGGGAGTAGAGGATTTGCGGCTCTCTTCTGGCGCGCGCGCTTGCTGTTCATCGGGCCCCCAGCCAGCGGAACCAGGTGGAGAGTTGTTTGCTGCCCAGATTGGTTCGTACAGTTTCGTCTTCGTCCTGCTCACAGAATACGTCGATCGAGTCCCAGTCTCCCTCGATACCGACAGAGACGCTTTGGACATGGGTCTTGAAGGACTCCAGCTTGCGGGCATCCATCTGGCTCCAGGCATAGTAGGCAAAGCAGAAGCGGAATTTGACTTCGTACCACTCGCAGTCAGTCCACTTCGTAAAACGCTTGGTGGAGTTGGAGAGGGTGTTGAGTTTCTTGGTCAGGAAGTCGAACTCTTCGGCTGTACCCGAGGCCCCAGGGATCTCGATCAGGCGGCCTGCATTTCCATCGAACTCGACCCAACCGCTGATGGCCATGGACCAGTCCATCAACATCTGGAAGGTGGGGTTCCGCTCTTCGTTCATCATCAGTGGCGTCAAGATTGCCTTGGCGTCGGCGACTTTCTTTTGCTTGATCAGTGCGTGTCCCAGGTCTGGCAGGCGGAACTGAGTGACTTCTGCCTTGAACTTGGGGTCTTCACCAAAAACACTGATGACGCGTAGTAGCACTCGTTCAGCTTCGGCCCACTCGCCCAGATCGCGCCAGTGGGCTGCCTCGCGCTTTAGGGCGGTCAAGTTCGGTGTTCCCATCGGATTGGTGCGTGAGAGCAGCTCGGCCATTTCACGGAGCAGCACACCTCTCTGCTCCTCGTCCGTACTGTCCTCCAGCGTTGCGCTGAGCTGGTTGTAGAAGGAAATGATCGCCTTTGAAGTGCGACTCTCCTCGCTGTATAGCTGGTTCATCACCTCCAGGATTGCTCGAGCTTCCGACCGGCTGCCCAATTCAAGCTGGCTGCGCATGATCATGTCGAGGGTCCAGTTGGCCAGTTTGGCCTGTTCCGGGTAGTCCTCATAGAAGGTTGCCAGCAGGGTGATCACCTGCTGGTATTGCTTGAGTTGGTAGTGGGAGAGGCCCCGGAAGAACTCGGCTTCCATACTGGCCGCCTTGCGGGCCTGAAGTCTCGCGGGAATCTCTGTGGCTCTGCCTGGATCGTTGCGCACCACATCCAGGTACAGATCAAAGCGCTCAATGCCTTCGGCGTACTTGCGCTCACGTACAAGGCAGACGCCGGCTTTGACATAACCCTTCTCCCAGTGCTCGCTGTCTTCGGGGATCTTGCCGTAGGCGCTCTTGGCTCCCTGCCAGTCGCGTTTGTCATAGGCCTTTTCACCCCGGCGCCAGAGGATCACGTCCTCCCGGTCACTGCCCGCCTCGCTGACCCACATCTCGGCTTCTCCCAGCATGTGCTCGAGGATCTGGGTGTCACTGTTTGCGGCCTTGCTGACCTGACGGATCATGGCGTAGTAGGACTCAGCGTTCTTGCGATCGAGTTCCGGATCGCCGCCGCGGTACCGCTTCCAGCCTTCGCGAAAGGCATAAGCCGATTCGAGCGGACGTTCGGCGGCGCGGTAGGCCAGGCCCAGCAGGTTGAGGACCTTGGGCCCTAGTTCCAGGCGCACGTTTTCCGCTGACCCATCCAAGTTGGCCATTACCTCCTTGAGGATGACCAGGGCTTCAGGGTGGTTGCCCGAGCGATACTCGCCTTCTGCGGCGGCCACGCGCAGTTCGGGGGAAACGGCCACCCCTGGGCGGCTGGAGATCTCGCTGATCAGCTTCTGAGCCTGGGTTCGCAGGGAGTTGCGCTGGTTCTCGTCGGCGGTCCTCGTGGCCAGACTCATGGCCAGGCTGGTGGCGTCTTGGCGTAGGCGTTTGTTGCGCACAGCCTGCTTGACTTCTTCTTCGGTCTCATACCACTTGGCGCTGCCGTTGGCGAAGTTGCCGCCGATCCAGCCGCCCACCGCGAGGAAGGTACGCGCCGCTTCGAGCATTGCTTCGTAGCCCTGGGCTGTTGTGGATACCCCTTCTTTGGCGTGTGTGTTGAGGAAGTGCAGAGCGTAGCGCACCGCTTCCGAACTGTCATTGGCGCTCGTGTGTGCCTTCAGCAGGCCGGGGATTGCAATTTGCATCAGGGCAAAGCGCACCTCGACGTCGGCGGCTCTCAACCCGAAGTCTTTCTTGACTGACTCCCATTCAGCGAGGTCGGAGGGCAGTGTAGTTTCAACCACCGCCGCGTAAAAGTCAGCCGATTCACTCCAGAGCCCCTGGTAGGCGAAGACATCGCCCATGCCCGAGTACGCGCGCAAAGCGTAAAGGGTTCCTTCTCCAGCGCTGAAGACCAGGTCCTCATAGGCGGTCAGGGCAGCGTCAAAAAAGTAGGTCGTGCTGGGGTCGCTGCGACCAATGTTGGCCAGCATGCTGCCGCGATTGAGCATCAACTCGTACATCTCGCGGGTTTGACGTTCACCGCGCTCCTCGTTGCTCAGGCTCTCCAGGGTGGCAATCAGATCAGCCGTGCGCTCCACTGCGCCCGTGAGCACTTCGGCCTGACGCGCACGCAGGGTCTGCGCTTCTTCCCCGGCAGCCTCTTCCAGGGAGATTTCAATGGCCCGGGCATAGTAGGCGCTGGCTTCCACCAGGGCCCGCTCTGCCGAACCTGCGTAGGGGGAGTTGCCGTACTCGTCGAGGAAGGACTCGAAGCAGCTGAGCGCCTCCTCAAACAATTCCAGGCGACGTGCGGGGTCGCGCTCGTTGAGGGCGCCAGCCGAGATCACTTCGCAACGGGTGGCCCGCAATCTGTCGGCAACCTTGCTCGAAGCTCCCTTTTCGGCATTCGCCAGCACCGCGTCGGCCAGATCCACAAAAGCCCACTGGGTTGCCAGGCCCTGGGCGAATCGGACTTCGGTCTCCACATCCCCGCCGCTTTGGCTGAGGACGGGGGCAAGAAGCAGGAGGGACAGTAGGGGCGTCGCGCTTTGCATTGATCGCGGGGGGCTAGTGGCCAGCATCGGCTCTGGTGGGTGGCCCGTTGAGGTTGGTTTGTGGGCTGGATTGGGGGACTGGACTGTTGGACATACCGTCCAGGTGCGCAGAGGATACGGGACGGGGATCCAAAAGGAGCGTCTGGCTATGCTCCGGGGCGGGCGCCCGTGCGGACGCCCGCCCCGGGGTCTTCTGGCAGGGGTTGGTTCACTGGGTCAGGCCGAGTTCGGCTGCCGTGGGCTCAAGCTCGCGGGGAATGATGACCTTGGCCTTGAGCAGAATCAGCAGCTTCTCGTTGCTTACGAAATGCCCTTTTCGTTCGAAGAGGAATGAGAGGAAGGGGATCTTGTTCAAGATCGGCACACCGGACTGCATGTCCTGCTTGCGCGAGATCTTGTTGCCCCCCAGCATTACGGTGGCTCCGTCGGGAATGGGCACCGAGGTGCGCACCCGTTGGATCTCCACTTCAGGGAGTTCGATGGTCACCGAGTTCGATGAGCCAAGGGTCGTGGCGCGCTGTTCGATCGGGCGCGTCAGATGGGCAATCGTTGGCCGCAATTCCAGGTTGATGAAGCGCCGGTCAGCGGAAACGACTGGGCGCACGTCGAGCACCACGCCGTCCTGGATAACTTGCACGATTGGGTCAGCGATGGAAGCCGCCTGGGCGATCTCCACATCAAAGTCCGCCACATAAGCCACCTGGTTGAGCACCGACAGGTTGGCCCGCGCGGCGTTGTGCACCAGGATGCGGGGGGCGGTGACCAGTTCGACGCGTTCTGACTTTTGTACGGCGCGCAGGATGACCTCAAGCTCGAGGTCGTTGAGGAAGGTCCATTGGAACGATACTCCGCCAGAACCGCGGAAATCATCCGTGCCCAGTTGGCTGCCATAGAGGTGCTCCACCCGGGCGCGCAGGGCGCCGTCTTCGCCTTCATCAAAGAAGGCGCCGACCGTGTTGTCGGAACCGGGAGAGCCAGCCAGATCGGAACTGATCGACGGGTCGCCGAAGTCGTTCATGTCGTTGCCATTGGTGCCCAAGCCGGGCTGGCCGAGGCCGGTGAAGTCCACGCCAATGTCCTCAAGGAAGTTGTCCTCGACCTTCATGAATTGGGCTTGGATATCCACCATGATTCCGGTCGCTTCACGCAGGTCCTCAAGCAGGGATGCGATCTGGGCCTGCACCTCAGGAGTCTGGTTGACCACCATGGCGCCTGTGTCGGTGATGCGGATCGAGTTGTTGGCATCCAGGTCCCAGGACTCGGGATCGATCGTATTGCGGATCAGATCCTCAAGTAGATCAGAGGCCAGTACGTTGGTCTCGCGTTCGGGCAGGTCCTCGTCCGGGGGGAAGAGTCCGCCTGAGGGAGATACGTTGATGTCCCGGCCCGGGAAATCGGGAATCGGGTTGATCAGGTCGTGCACCTTGTAGTTGGCTTGGACCTGACCGCCGGTCAGTTCGTCCGCCACAATGAAGCGCACCACTCCGTCCTTGACGGTCCAGCGCAGACTCTCGCTTGTTTCTGAAATCAGGTCCAGCACCTTGCGTACGCTGCGTTCGGTGCGCAGGGAAAGGTTGATAGTGGTCTCGTCCTCGCCCAGTTCGTCGCGCACCCGAGCGCTGACATGGAAGTTGACTCCTGTCAGGTCCTGCAGGTAACTGGCCACGGATTCGAGAGGATCCTCGTCAAAAGGCGGGGCGAAACGCACATCGTCGAGGCGGTTCATGATCGCTGAGCGCTCGGCGTCACCTGCGGTGCCCACATTGGCTGAGATCGGTCGGCGGTTGGCTACCTCGCGCCAGCGGTCCATATCAAAAACCAACGGGTCGATCTGGGGCACATCCATCATGCCCAACTCGTCCATGGTCTTGAGCCACTGCTCGCGATAGTGCTTGCGGTTGCGCTCGTCGGTGGTCACGTGGCGCAACTCGCGGGCGGCGCGGGAGAGATCCTGGGCAGACTTGTTGTCCGGCTCCCGTTGTAGAACCAATTGGCACCACTTTTCAGCATCGCGGTACTTGTTCGCCAGGAAGGCCTGGTTGGCCTGTTCGTACCAATGCTCCAGTTGCATTTCGCGCCGGGCCACTTCTTCATCTTCCGCCTGGGCCGTGGCCGCTTCGGCAGCCTCTCGGGCGAGGCGTGCGCTGTTCACTTCAGCATCGGCTCGTGCCTTTTGCGCCCCTTCCAGACGCCCTTCAAGCAGTGAGCGGTCCAGGTTGCCTCGAGCGATGGCGGGAGTCCAAGCCAGGACGGCCAGAGCCATGCGGTAGTGCTCCACTGCTCCGCCATAGTCGGCGGCCTGCATGGCGCTATCACCCTTGCGCGCGTGCTCGCTGGCCTCCAAGCGGGCCATTTGGCGTTGGACCAAAATGCGCTCTCCAGCATTGTCGAAGGCGTCGATGGACTCGGAGAACTTGTCTCCCAGCAGAGCTTGCACCCGGCGCAATCCTTCGACGGCGCCCGCGTTGGAAGGATCGAGTTGCAGGGCCTGGCTGTAGCTCAGGGCCGCTGCATCGAGATCGGCCTGGTCGATTTCTGCAACCGCCTGGTTCACCAGATCCTGTGCCATGGACAATCGTGCTTGCCGTCGGCGCGCAACCCGGTCCATGGCTTCGTCATCTTGGACCGGGGCTGGTTCGGTCTTGATGGGTTGCGTCACTTCAGGCAGGACGGCCGCAGCGACCAGGGCGTTGGCGCCCTCCTGTTGAGGGGACTGGCAGGATGCGATCAGGGTGAGGATCGCCACGGGGGCCAAGAGAGAAGAGGCCGGTGCCGGAATTTGAAGCATCGCTGAACGGTTACGGAACCGCATGGGGCTTGGGGGGGGGTGGGGTGACCTGGGGGTCGGTGGGACCGACCTCAAGGAAATACAGGGGGGGGATCCGTGAGCGCCGACTGGCTCGGCGCACGGGATGGGGGGAGAAGCATGCAGCGCGCACGAAGAGAATCGCACGCATGGCAATCAAGAGAACCCGTCGGAGGTTGTGCTGCGTTCTTGTATGGGAAGCAGCAGTTGCTATCAACGGGGTGAGTGATGTGACTAGAAAGGAACGGCCCAAGAACCGATTCTCGTGGGGGATGCGCGGCTTGCAGCGCGGCCCGGGCAGGAGGGTTGATACCGGTTGGACCCCAAGGTTGTCCTGGCGCGCAGGACCCCAGGGCCTGGGTGGTGCCCCGCGGACGGGCCGCGGGGTTGGTTGGTCTTGGAAAAGAAGGAGCGGGAGCATACCCCTGGGGGCAGGGAGGGTCAACGCTCACGCTGGGGTCTCTCTGCTGGCGGGGGCAACCCGCATCGCCCCTACCCGGGGGCCAGGGGCCGGTTACCCCCCGACAAGGGCTCGTTCAGAGGGGCGCGGATCCCTCTCAGGCGCCCCCAGGCAGGCCCAACTCTTCCATGGCGAGCTGGATGTCCTCCCAGCAGGCGGCCTTGGCTGCAGGGGTCTTGAGCAACTCCCTGGGATGGTGGGTGGGCACCACGGGGGGGCCCTCTGGCCGGTGAATTCGGCCCCTCAGGCCCTGGAGGTCAGGGTTCAGACCCAGAACCGAGCCAGCGCAGGGGCCCCCTAGGGGCACCAGGACCCGGGATTTGAGCAGTTCCAGCTGGCGCTGGAACCAGGGGGAGCAGAGTTCGACCTCTTGCTGGCTGGGGGCTCGGTCCTCGGGTGGGCGGCATTGGACCAGGCTGACCAGGGCGGTTTTTTGGGGTGAAAGCTTCATGCCCTGGGTGATGATCTTGTCGAGCAATTCTCCTGGCGGGCCCGCTAGAGGGCTGCCGCAGGCTTCTTCCGCCGCTCCGGGGGCTAGATTGAGGAAGGTGACTCCGGAGGAGCCATCCCCCCGGGCGAAGACCGGATTTTTTCGGCTGTGGCACAGATCACAGGCCCGGCAGGCCTCGATTCCACGCTGAAGTTCGGTCAGGTTCGTTGCCCGGGCGGCGGCCTGCCGGTTTCTTGTCAGGCCATCTGCTGGATCCTGCTGTCCAGAGGGATCCTCGGTCGCACTCACCTCAGGCTGCTCACTCCGCACGGACCCGGCATCGGTTTCGGGGCTGATTGTGGTCTCTTCCCTTTCCGTTTGCCCCTGGCCATGCCACTCCCTGCGCTGGGTTTCGCGTGCCAGGGCGCGAGCAAGGCTGGCGAGTTCAGAGGGTGGATCGTGGGCGGGCATGGCAAGGAAGGAACCAAGGGCCCAGTGCTGCAGGCCCGACAACATTCTAGGGGAAAGGTGACTGTCAAGCCACGGGCAGGGGACTCCGGCCCAAGAAGCCCAGCGGCGAGGTGGGGTCTTGAGCCAGGCGCACATCCACTGCCTTGGGCAGGCCAGTCAGTTCTTTGGGATCCACGCGCACTCTCTGGTAGCGTCCAGACAGGCCTACGAAACCCTCGAGGACCACAGTGTCCCGGCGGCCGATCAGCGAGCGCCCATAGGCCTCGGCTACCCCGGCGGCCATCTCCGACAGGGCCGCACGTCGCTCGCGCACGACTTCTGGGGCGGGTCGGTCGCTTTGTTCCGCAGCGGCCGTTCCGGGGCGCGGTGAATAGGGAAACACATGCAATCGGGCGAAACCCGCTTCTTCTACGGCTGCCAGAGTCTCGGCAAATTCGGCCTCGCCCTCTCCGGGGAAGCCCAGCAGTACATCGGCGCTGAAGGCCGGCAGGTCCAGGCGATCTTGGATGCGCGCGCAGGCATCGAGATAGGTACGCCGGTCGTACCAGCGATTCATCAGGCGTAGAACCAGATCTGATCCCGACTGCATGGGCATGTGCAGGTGGGGCGCGATGCGGTCAGGCCGGTCGGCCATCAGACTCGTTAGATGAGCGTCCACTTCGGTGGCTTCTATGGAAGAGAGACGTAGCCGGAAGGGCTGCGGTCGCCCCTCACGATCCTCGCACTCAAGGTCCACCAGTTGCTCCATGAGTTCCGCCAGACTCGAATCCAAATCCCTGCCCCAGTGGCCGATATGGATGCCGCAGAGCACAATTTCCACATGCCCTGCAAGTACCAGGCGCTGCACCTCGGCACACAACTCGGCTGCCGGTCGGCTACGGCTGGCACCGCGTACCTTGGGAATGATGCAGAACCCGCAGGCCATGTCGCAGCCATCTTGAATCTTCAAGAAGGCGCGCGTGTGGCCGCTGAATTCGGTCACGCCGGAGGGGATGCCCAGTTCTTCTGGATCCACCTCGTGTCCCAACTCACGGAGAAAATTGACCGGGCGCTTGGCCTCGCCGTTGCCCAACACCCACTGCACCCCCGGGAGGGTGCGCAGGATTTCGGGTTCACTCTCCGACAGGCATCCCGTGACACAGATGCGTGCCGTTGGCTGTTCCCGGGCGATGCGCCGTATCAGCTTGCGTGCTTTGCGCCCTGCTTCAGCGGTGACCGTGCAGGTGTTGACCACGATCAGGTCAGCCTTGGAATCCGCCTCCTCCATGCCTCGCCGAAGCAGAGCTTCGCGCAGGACCTGGGTGTCGTATTGGTTGGCTTTGCAGCCGAAGGTGACGAAGCGGACCGATTTCACAGGGGAAACCATAACCGTGGTCGGGCCGGCGCGCCAAGTGAGGGGAGTGCCCCGTAGCCTCTTCTCCTCCCCGGGGGTAGGATCCCGCGCGGCGCGCTTGTCTTGCCCCTGGGCTTCGTGCGATCCTCTTGTCTGGTTTCCAGTCGGCGGCCCTATCTGATACCCATGCGACCCCAGCAATTCTCCCTTGGCGGCTTTCCGAGCCTCGTTCCGCTTCTGGTGGGGCTGGTCCTGGGCGCTTGTTCCCAGGGCAACTCTCCCCAGGCGAGGGATGGCGATTCCCCCAAGACCGCCGCGCGTATCCCCCGCAGCGAGGACCCCCGGGTCATTGCGGCCCGGGCGGCACTGGATCGGGCCGACATGGACATTGCTCGGGCCCTGGTGTCCCTGGCCGCGCCCCTGGCCGGAGCTCCCGAGGGAGATTTGTTGAGGGCGCGCCTGTGCTTGCTGGAAGGGGACATGAATGGGGCTGAGCAGGCTCTCGCCAGAGCTCGTCGGGTCCAGAGGGGCGACCCAAGGGTCTTGGCTACCAGTGCCGAGATCCACGCCTGGGCTGGCATGTTGCAGACCGCCGAGGGAGAACTGGCCGCTGCCGCCCTGCGCTCTGGAGATCCTGTTCCGGAATTTCTGCGCGCACGGGGGGTGGTGCTGATCGCCAGTCCTGGTGGTGCGCGGCCGGGCCTGGCCCTGTTGGAACAGGCCAGGTCCCTGGACCCCGACCTGCCCTTCATGGGCAGGGCTCTCGCTCAGGCACATCTGCTGGTGGGGCGCTCCCACCTGGGCACCGATCGGGAACTGGCCCTCAAGCATGCACGTGCCGCGGTGCTGGCGGAACCTTCCGAACTGGACGCCCTTGTATTTCTGGGTGACGCCTTGATCTTGAATGGGGAGTGGGGCGATGCCCTCAGGACTTTTGAAGAGGCTCTGCTTCTGGGTCGCCCCATGGAGATGGAACTTGCCGGCCACTACAAGCGTGCGGGCTTCGTGGCACTGGCCCAGGGAAAGAGGTCCTTGGGAATCAAGTCATTCTTGCGCGCCCGAGAGTTGGGCCTTGGGGACCAGGAGTTTGGAAGTGCCGCCGAAGTACTGCGAGTTGAAGCTCGCAAGCTGTTGGCAGGCTTGACCAGTGAGACAAACCAAGCGCAGGATCCCAAGACCAAGGAGGCGATTCTCGCCCGGGTCCGTGAGCTTGCTCCTGACTTGGGCGAATTGCGCCTCTATAGGGCGGCAGACGCGCTTGCCCAAGGCATCGCGGCCTTTGAAGAGGGGGCTTTTCAGGTTGCCGGGGCTTTCTTGGACCAGGCCTTGACCCATAACCCTGATTCTCTCGAAGCACATCTTTATCGCGGCCATGCCTTCTATGCAGAGCAGGAGTACCTGCTTGCTGCGGAACAGTGGCAATGGGTGTTGGACAACTTGCGCAGAGATGGGATTTCGTTGCCGGAGCCCCTGCACTTGAGGCTGGCCGATGCGCTTGTGCGCGCAGATCGGGCCCAGAGCGCACGTCAGGTCTTGGAGTCCTACCTGCGGTTGGAAGAGGACGACCGTTGGAAAGAGCAGACCCGCCAATTGCTGCAGACTTTGCCTTCAGAGGCCGATTCGGAGCCAGTCGAGTCTGGGGCTGAGTCGGGTAGAGAGGGTGCGTCTGGCGGAGGCACAAGGTGATCCTGAGCGGAGTGTGTTTGCTCGCTGTATTGGCGAGTGGAGCCTTTTCGACGCCAAATCATCCAGGGCCCCCGGTCTTTCTGGAACTGCACCTGGATGGGGGCGGTTTGAGCGCAGTACTCAATGGGGAGCAGGGCGTTCTTTGGGATTGGTTCGGTATGGAAGAGCCACCGGGGGTGACCTGGACCGAAGTGGAGCGCGCTCGAGTACTCAGCGCAGCTCGTGGTGTTTTGCCCCAGATGGCTGCGCTTGAAGTCAACGGTCTGCGTGTGCTCGCTCAGGTGCGTTCAGTGGATTACCTGGGGGCTTATCAAGGTGCTTATGGGGCCGAGCCGTCCTTGCTGGTGCAGCTGGACTATGAGTTGCTTGAGGCTCCGCGTCAGGTCTCTCTGGAGTGGTCGCTGTTTCCTGAAGATTCCTTGGGCGGCGTTCCGCGTCTGCCCGTGCATCTGTTTGGCGCGTCTTCGTTTGACTATGTGGTCTTGACTGCTGAGGAACCCCGTTGGACTTGGCATCGGAACTTGAGTGACACCTTTGCCCTGCCACCAGTGGCACCCGTGAAGGTGCATCGTCAATCTGTGTGGCACAGCATGACTCTCTTGATCCTGGGCCTGACTGCGGGTCTGGCGGTCAGTGTCTTCGGCAGTCATCAGGGACGGTCGTTGATGATTGGGTTGGGGGGGATTCTCCTGGCTGGAGTTTGGAGTACCAGTGGCGTGGGTGCCCCTGCTCTGCCTGGGGAGAGCCAGTCCCTGGTCATCAGTGAGTCCCTCATGCGCCGGATGTATGCGGCTTTTGACAGCACTACCGAGGAGGGCATCTATCGCTTGCTCGCGTCCAGCGTGGAGCCCGAACTGCTCGATTCCCTTTACCAGGGCATTCTCGGAAGTCTGGTGCAGGCAGATCAGGGGGGAGGGGCTCGCGGTCGCGTGGAGAGCCTGGAGATCACTCAGGCCGAGCTGCGTCCTCGGGTCAGCCTGTCCGGGCGCCCTGCCTTCGGGGTGCAGATCGAGTGGGTGGTGGGGGGACTGGTGGTCCACTTCGGCCATGAGCACGCCCGGAGGGTGCGCTATGTGGGCCTGGCCACGATCGTTGCCGGGCAGGGCAAAGGGGGGGACAGCGCCTTCTGGCGGCTGGCGGGCCTTGATGTCCACTCGTCGGTGCGTGAGGAAGGGGGCTCGGGCGTGGGCCCCCCTGGGAAATGAACCACCGGATGGAGCCCAGGGGCTCCTTGGCTTCTGCCCATTGAACGGGGCCTCCCGGATTTCTAGGCTTTTCACCTTGGGCGGGGTGCGGGGTTGTGCCATGGCCCAGCGAATCACTATGCCCAAGCGTCAAGACCATATGTTGGAAGCCCTGCGAGCTTCTGTGGTGCCCGTCAGCCAATCCAAGGGGGCCGGGGGGAATCCTTCCTTGCAGCGGGCTAGCCAAGGCTCCTTGCTGTCAGATCCTGAGAAGGGTCATGGAAATCAGAGCACTGCCCAGGGTGAATCCATGGGGGGGCTGGTGCCACCGGGAGTGACTCCTGTTACTGCGCGCTCGCCCGAACCTGCGAATCCTTCAAGCGCTTCACAGGTGCAAGTCCGGCAGGTTGTCCTGCCTCTCGGCCTGGGTACTTTTCTGTTTGCGGCTGTTTTCTTGATGGCAATTGCTTTCGGCCTTGGTTGGCTGCTGGCGGGCGGGGACAGTCCCTGGACGCAGAACACCAAAGCAAGCCCAGGCGTTGCTGCGGCGGGTTTGAATGGCAATTCAGGAACGCCTTCCAACATGCGCACGGACTTTGCAGCATTCAAGGATCCGCGGCCCAAGGAGGATCGTGAGAGTTCTTCTGTCGATTCGACAGAGGCATCTGTACCAACCATTCAGACATCGCTTCCCGCCCCCGATGCGGCCTTGCGTGATCCCAGCAATCACTACACCGTGCAGGCGGTGGAATACGCCGACCAGCGTCAGACTTTCCAAAACTATGCCCAGGCGACCTATCGCACTTTGATCGAGGCGGGTCTGCCCGCAGTGCAACCCTTGTTGACCCATGGCAAGATCCTCTTGGTGGTGGGAGCGGGCAAGACCGCGGCGGAGCTCAAGAGCCTGATCAAGCAACTGCAGCAGGTGCCGGATCCGAGGGGAAGCGGGCGACTCTTGCCCGATCCCTACGTGGTTCCGATCCACCGGGTTCTGCCCTAGGGCGGGGGCTACGGGGCCTCAAATAGTTCCAGCAGGCCTCCGGGAGGGTGTCTTGTCCCCCGAGCCCCATGGGAATGCTTGCGCCCAGGGCCCCAGGTCGCTAAATTGCTCGGCTCAATCTGGCCGCGGCCTCTCCCAGACACCCCAAACAAAATCTAGCCATGTCCATCCATCCCAGTCTGCGCGGCGCAAGCAACCTCGTCGGTGATCGGTCGGTTTATACCCGCATTGAGCGTGTTCAGAAGCTCATCCGCGAGGGCAAGTTGGAGGAGGACGGCTCCCCCTTCGGGCTTCCCAAGGTTCGTACACGCATCAAGGTCAAGGTCGCCAAGGTCATCACCGAGGACGGAGCTGAGGGCGACGCTGGCGCCGAGGGTTCCGCTGACGCGCCTGAGGCTTCCGAAGGCTAGAAGATCTGGTTCACCGCGGCGACGCGCTCTGCGTTCCGCGTTTTTCGCGCCTGCTTCGGGTTGATCCCCGACCTGAACGAGCGCACTTCCCACCGCCGGCGATTCCTTTGAAGCCGGAATACCCTGCCATGGATGCGACGCGAAATTCCGCTGCCGCCCCGCTACTTGAGGTCTTTGCCTCGATTCAAGGAGAAGGTTCTTGGGTCGGCGAGCCCCAAGTGTTCGTGCGTTTAGCGGGCTGCCCTCTGCGTTGCAGTTGGTGTGACACGCCCGAGTCCTGGCTTGTTGGGCAGGGGCCTTCCCAGGTATTTGGCTTGCAGGGCACCCAAGAGCATGACCTGTGGGCTTCACCCTTCATCGTCCTGACGTGGATCTTGAGCGTAGAGCCCCGCGAGCCGCGCACCATCAGCATCACCGGGGGCGAGCCTCTCATGTGGCCCGGGTTCATTCGTGGCCTGGCTGCGATCAAGGGGCCGCGCCGTTTGCACCTGGAGACCGCCGGTGCCCACCCCGAAGCTCTGGCTGCGGTGCTGGAGCAGGTGGATCACGTGAGCTTGGACCTCAAGCCGCACCAGGACATGGGGTCTCCCGTGCCTCTTGATGTGGAAGGACCCTTGGGGGAGAGGCCCTGGGGCGAAGAGAACCCCCAGACGCCCGCACAATGGCGCCTGGCTCGGCGGCGTTGTCTGGGGCTTGTGCGCGAACACGATGCCTGCGCAAAGCTGATTTTGAGTGCTGGGCGAAGCGCCCAGGACTACCAGGTCATTCTTGAGGACCTGGCCCAGTCAGCCCCCGCTGTGCCCCTTTTCCTGCAGCCAGTGACCCCTTGTCGCCAGATCAGCGCCCCGGATGAGGAACTGCTGACGGAAGTGTTGGAAGATGCCCGTGACCTTGGCCTGACCGTGCGCGTGGTTCCCCAGGTGCACAAGTCCCTTGGAATCCAATGAACCAGACTACTCCCGAGACTCCCATCTGTCTGCCCAAGGTCGCCCTGGTGGGGCGCCCCAATGTGGGCAAGTCGACTCTGCTGAATCGCCTCTGTGGCAGTCGCATCGCCATCGTGGAACCCACCGCCGGGGTGACTCGCGACAGGGTGTCCGTGCCCGCCCGCCTGGACAATCCTGATGGCCCCCGTTGGATCGAGGTGGTGGACACCGGTGGCGTGGGTATTGTGGATCGCGATGACCTTGGAAAGGACGTGGAGAGTCAAGTGTCGGCCGCCTTGGATTCGGCGGAACTGGTGCTGTTCTTGTTGGACGCGCGGGATGGCTTGACGCCCCTTGACCATCGGGTGGCCCAGTTGCTGCGTGGAGTGTCTGTCCCAGTGATCGTGGTGGCCAACAAGTGTGAGCACGAAGACAGTGGCTGGGAAGCGAGGGGCTTTCATGCCTTGGGGGTGGGTGAGACGATCCTCAACATCAGCGCCCAGAATGGCAATGGGATGAGTGCCTTGATTGAGCTGCTCTGGGAGCGTTTTCCAGAGGCCCCCGCTCAGCGACCGGTGAGCCCCGAGGACTCCATGCTGCTGGCAATTGTCGGTCGACGCAACGCAGGCAAGAGCACCTTGACCAATTTCCTTGCCGAGGAGGAGCGCATGATCGTCTCGGAAATCCCCGGTACAACCCGCGATGCGGTGGATGTGCGTTTCCAGCGTGACGGCACGAACTTCGTTGTGATCGATACCGCCGGGGTGCGTAAGAAGAGCAAGCACGCGGATGCCATCGAGTTCTTCGGAGAGTCCCGTAGTCGCCGCACCGTGCGGCGTGCCAAGGTGGTCGTCCTGCTCTTCGATGTGACCCAACCCCTCTCGGCCATCGAAAAGACCTTGGCTCGCTATGCCACTCTGCACTACAAGCCTGTGGTGCTGGCGGCCAACAAGTGGGATCTGGTGGAAGACCGGGCCCCCGAGGAGTTCCGCAAGTATCTGGATGCCCAGTTGCCAGGGCTCAGCCGGGCTCCCATCGCCTTTCTCTCCGCCAAGGAGGGAGAAGGTGCGCGAGAATTGCTTGATCTGGCCCTGGAATTGCATGTGCAGGCCGAACAGCGGGTCAGCACGGGAGAACTCAATCGGGTTCTGGCCAAGGCGCTGGAGTCCCGAGGCCCCTCCGCCAGGGGCCAGCGTGCGCGCCTCAAGTACGCCACCCAGGCGGGAGTTCATCCCCCTACTTTTGTGCTCTTCGTCAATGATCGGAAACTGATCGGCAAGGATCACCTACGCTACATCGAGAACCGCATCCGTACGGCCTTCCCTTTCCCGGAGGTTCCTGTGCGCATTGTGTTGCGGGACAAGAATGATCCCCCTGAGGAGCAGAGTAACCGGAAATGATGACCCAAGTACGAACCCCAAGATCTCGCCTGCGCTGTTTCTTGCCCCTGCTTCTGGTGGCTGCCTGCGCTTCCACCCCCGATGACCAGTGGACCCAAGCCGAATTCAAGGTCACCAACGCCAAGGTCCTGCACGAGGTCATCATGATGTCCATGGTTGACCTGGGCTACCCCCTCGGCCGCGAGAGCTCGCCTGGGAAGGGAGAGGTTATCAGCGGCTGGAATGAATCCCGTAGTCCGTTCTATGGGCGTGGGTTTCGCTTGAAGGCAATGGTCAAGTACCGCAGCCTGGAAATTGGCGAACACCAACTGGAGTGCCGCGTGGAGCGTGAGGTCAACGAGAGCTATCAGGGTCTCGACGACCAGCGTGACCAGTGGAAGCGCGTTGACGATGACATCCAGCGGGCGGGACACCTGCTGGCCAAGATCCGGGCCTATCTGGCGCCCTAGGGGCAACCCCCTGGGGGGGCAGGCCAGCCCCACAGCCTCTTCTCGTGGTCTGAGGCGTGTTTCAGATTGAGCATCCCAGGCCTGGGTGCTCATTGAGTCCCCCGGAAAGTCGATAGGAGAGCCATGGCCCGGATCCCACCGGGCACTCTCCCATGGCATCCACCCCCGATTCCACCTGGATCCAGCCTTCAGCCACCGGCTTGGGGTCTGTTCTACGGCAGGTCACCGGCGCACCCTTCCGGATCTGGCGTGCGCGTGATCTGCTCATGACCGGTCTCGCCCGGGATCTGCGGGGTCGCGTGGCGGGCACCGTCCTGGGTCCCCTCTGGCCCTTCGCCCAACCGGCCATGTTGCTGGTGGTCTATGGTTTCTTGTTCACAACTCTCTTGAGCATGAAGCTACCCGGTGCCACGGACGGAGCTGGCTGGAGCGCCTACCTGTTGGTGGGCACGCTGGCTTGGAGCAGCGTGGCCGAGTGTGCCACTCGCGGCGCGAGCAGTTTGCTTGAGGGTCGCGAACTGGTGCGCAAGCTCGCCTACCCGATTGAGTTGTTGCCTCTGGTCCCGAGCCTCTCCTCGACGCTGCTCTTGGGCGGCGGGGCGTTGGTAGTCATCGTGCTCGGTGGTTTCAGCGGTTACCTGCCCTGGAATCCAGCAGCCCTGGCCCTGCCCTTGATCATGACCCTGCACCTGGGGCTGGTGCTGGGTATCGCCTGGTCGGTGGCCGGACTCAACGCGGGCCTGAGGGATGTGGGGCAAGTCCTGCCGCTCTTGCTGACCGCCATGATGCTGGCCACGCCGGTTTTTTGGGTCGCGTCTCCAGAGGTCATTCCGGGTATTGAGCCCTGGTTGCCCTGGATTGAGGGCAGTCCATTCACATGTCTCCTTGACGCCTGGCGCGCAGTGCTTTGCGCGGGCCGGTCGGAAGTCCCTTGTCCGCCCTTGGGACAAGCCCTCGCCACGCTGGTGCCCTACTCCCTTGGTGCTCTTGCCTTGGGCCGCATGGCCCTGGCTCGCTTGGAACCCCTGATCCTGGACGAAATCTGATGGCGCAGCAACCGGTCTTGGAAACTCAACGCCTGGGCAAGGCCTGGCGTACCTATCCCTCGGGTTGGGCGCGGGCCAAGGAGGTGCTCTCTCTGGGCAGCATTCAGGCTCATGTTCCCTTTTGGGCCTTGCGCAACGTCGATGTGACTGTGCCCCCGGGCGGAGCCCTTGGGGTGGTGGGTGCCAATGGTGCGGGCAAGAGCACGCTGCTCAAGTTGTTCGCCGGCGCAACGCCGCCTACAGAGGGAGCCTTGCGGGTCAAGGGGCGCGTGGCCGCCATGCTGGAACTGGGAGCGGGCTTTCACCCGGACCTCTCCGGGCGTGAGAACGCCTTGACCACCGGCGTCTTGTTGGGTTGTGGCCGTAGGGAGATGCGGCGCCTGACCGAAGAGATCCTGGAGTTCGCTGGAGTACGGGCGGCGGCGGACACTCCACTGCGTACCTGGTCTTCTGGCATGGCCATGCGCCTCGGCTTCGCCACTGCTCTGGCGGTCAAGCCCGAACTGATGATCCTGGACGAGGTTCTGGCGGTGGGGGACCTGGACTTCCAAAAGCGTTGCGTGGATGCAGTCTCTGCCTTCCGCGAAGGCGGCGGTAGCCTGGTCCTGGTCAGCCACAGTCTCTACGACGTTCGCCAGATCTGTGATCAGGCCCTTTGGTTGCAAGGAGGGGAGTGCATGGCTCAAGGGGATCCTGCGCGGGTCACCGGGTTGTACTCCGCCTGGTATGGGGATCGCGCTGGGCAGGGGTCTGCGGATCGAGATGCTGCCACGAACCCTGGTCCTGATCGTCCGTGCATCACCCGGGTTGAGGTGCTTGGCACCCAGCGCGATGGATCCTTGGATACCCTGGAGAGCGGTCAAGACCTCGCTATTGCCATATATTGGGAGAATCCGGGCGACGAGCCCCTGCAACTGGGCGTGACCTTCACTCGCCAAGATCGCACCTTGGTGACGGCCACCGGTACGCAGCTCGACGGGCTTCTGGTCACTGGCTCAAGCGGCGTGGCGCGCCTCGAATTGCCTTGCTTCCCCTTGCTTGCAGGTCGCTTCACCCCGGTGGCGCACCTGCTCGATTCCAAGGGCATCCACCGCCATCACGAACGACCCACAGCACGTGATCTTCTTGTGACCGCCGGTACCCGAGAGCTCGGTTTGGTGAGGGTTCCTCATCGGTGGACTCTTGATGCAGGGGGACCCGCAGCGGCCCTGCCCGGAACAAGAACTCAAGACCCCGCGGAGGCTCAGGCGTGAAACTGACCGCGATCATCGTCAATTACGGCTCAGGTTCATTGGCTCGCACTTGCGCGCAATCGGTCAGGGAATCATGGGCTCGGGTGGGTGCGTCCGCGGATTTGGACCTGGTGGTGGTGGACCAGCCCGGACAGCAGGACCAGAGCGCTCACCTGGAGGCTATTCAGCGAGAGGGCGCACGGATTGTGCATTCCCCCGTGAACGATGGTTACGCCGGAGGCATGGTCCGGGGCCTTGAGGGCACGGTGGGCTGTGACGAGGACCTGCTGTTGGTCCTGAATCCTGATGTCCTTCTGGCTGAGGACTGCTTGCTGCAACTTGTGGCGCACTTGCACTTGAACCCACGGGCGGGCGTCGTGGCCCCACGCACCTGGCTGGACGAGGGCCGCACCTTTCTCTTGCCCACGCCACTGCTGCCCGGTGGCCGCACAGAGTTGAGCGATCTGGCCGCCGGCCGCTGGCCCTGGATTGCACGCCGGATGGCCGTTCGTCGGGCGCGCAAGGACTGGAGGAGCTGGCTGGCGGAACAACCTGTGGAGTGCGAGATGCTGCCGGGGTCCTGTCTGCTCATGCGTCGGTCGTTGCTGAAAGACCTGGGCGTACTTCTCGACCCCAGTTTTCCGCTGTACTACGAAGACGCGGACCTGTGCAGTCGCGTACAGGCCAGGGAGCTGAGCACGGTGCTCGTGCCCAAAGCCGAGGCGGTGCACTTTGGCGCCCGTTGTTCGGGTACTGGAGAGGCCTTCGAAGGCGATCCCCGTGCCCGCTGGCGCGAATCGCGTGACCTCTATCTCGCCCGCCACGCCAGTTGGCTGGGGCGCTGGCTTGTGCGAATTGCCGACCGTTGGTCCCGCACCTGGCAACCCAAGAAGGTGGGCCGTCCCGCCCACCAATTTCGAGACCTCGGCACCTGTCATACTGCTCCCCCCTTGGAACTGCCTTCCGGTGGTCCCTGGTTGGTGGAGATGTCCCTGGCGCCGACCTTTGGTTTTTGCGCTGGCGCGGTATTGCCGGGGGGCACCCAGTTTTTTCCCGAGCGCACATTCGATTGGCTATTTGAGGGCAAGGTCTATCTGCGCGTACTCGCGCCCCAGGACCTGCGTGTGTATCGCTGCTTCGCGTTCACCAAAGCAGGCGGTCCAATGGCCCAGCCGGATCCGCGTTACTTCAGCGGGCTTGGTGCAGTCAACGCCCAGCGGTCCAATACCCTTCGCGGCGCTGCTCGAGGTGGCGTCCACTGGTCGGACATCCGTGCCTGGAGGCAGAGCGCATGAGTTGCTTCGATCTTCCTGCGGGCGCTCCGCTCTTCATCTTGCCCCATGCGGATGACGAGGTGCTGGGCTGCGGCGCCGCCATCCTGGCCCACGCCCAGCGTGGGGACCGCATCAGCTTGCTGACGGTCTTTGATGGTGCCCTGGGGAATACAGCGGGGCAATGGGATCAGGAACTGATCGCCCGCCGAGAAGCGGAGCTGACCAGCAGCCTGGAGGTCTTGGCGCCAAGGTCTGAAGTGGCCCGTTGGTCTTGGAGCTTGCCGGAGGGCCATGCCCCCTCCGAGCGCGATTTCCAATGGGCAGAACAGCGTCTTGTGCGCCTCATGGTGCAGGAGCCCATCAATGTGATCTACACCCCTTGGTCCGGGGACGCACACCCCGATCACAAGGTAGTGGCTGAACTGGCTCGACGAGCTTTGTCGAGCATGGGGCACGGAGCTCCGGCCTTGCGCACGTTTGAGGTCTGGAGCAGCATGCCCTCTGGAATCGCCATGCCCATTGATTCCGACGCATGGGGCATCTTGCGCGCCGCCCTCGCCTGCCACAAGTCCCAATGGGACGAGGGGCGCTTGCTCGAACGATTCAGCGCTCGAAGCATGGCCCGAGCACCTGAAGGCTGCTTTCATGGTCAAGTCTATGGGTCCAGTTTGGACGCGGCGCGTGGAGCGAAACGCAAGGGAGGTCAGGCGGCATGAAGATTGCGATCCTCTCCAGTCTCGCCTTGACGGATTCAGAGGGCGGCACCGAACGCGTGGCCCACATGCAGGCCCTGGGCCTGGCAGCCCTGGGTCATCAGGTGCGCTTGGTCACGGGGCGTCCAGCTGAGTTCGCCGGGCAGTCGGAGCAAGAGACCTCCAGCGACGGCTTTGAGCAAATCGCCTTGGCCGCCAGCCCCGAAGAGGCTTTCCAACCGGACGGACGACGTCCGCGTCTGCTTCAACGCATTGCGCGGGACCTGCGCTGCTTCGCGCCGGATGCGATCTTGGTGCAGAACACCTGGAATCTTGATCAAAAGACTACCAGCCGCTTGCAAGAGATCGCGCCGGTGGCCCTTTGCCTGCATGACTTTGCGGGCCTCTGTCCCCGATCCTTTCGCACTCCGCCTGATTGCAGCATCACCTGCCCCTCGGCTTTGGACTTGGCCTGGGGTGACTTGCAACCCTGCGCCCGTTGCGTAGCGCCTTTGGCGCGCGGAATTTCGGAGGAGCGCCTCGGGGGTCTACTCAGCAATCGGCTAGAGGTCTTTCTGGCCGAAGTCGTCGCCGCTGCCCTGATCTTGACTCCAAGTCGAACCCATCTGGTGCGTCTGGGAGATCTGATTCCCCTCGGCCAGAAGGCGCACATCCTGCCCCCGGGTCTGTGCACGAGTTTTCCGGGTGAGGCTCCATCCCCCCGGCCCTGGTCAGGCCGTGGGCCCCTGCGGATCCTGCACCATGGTCGTCGCAGCGTGGAAAAGGGAACTCTTGATTTAGTTCGGGCCTTGGCCATGATGCCGCCCGGAACCGTGGAGTTGATCGCCTTGGGTGGAGCCGAAGAGGGCCTCGATCAGCGCTTGCGTGCTGCGGCGCCGGAGGTGTCCCTGACCCTGGGGGGTACCTACGATGCGGCGGCGCTTGAAGCCGCTGCGGCAAATGCTCACTTGGTGGCCCTCCCCTCACGCCTTCCGGAAAGCTACTCTTTGGCGGTGGACGAAGGACTTGCCCTTGGATTGAGCGTCTGGGCCTCCTCTGCGGATGCTGCCCAGGAGCGGCATGGCGCGGATGTGGTGCAGGTGTTGCCAGCTGCGGAGCCCGCGGCTTGGGCGGCGAGTTTGCAGCAGGTCCTGGACTCTCCCGAGCGCCTGAGGGCCATGGCCTCCGTGGTTCCCGAGTCATTGCCCACGGTTTTCGAGTACGCGCCACGTTTGGCGGACCTGCTTCATGAGATGGCGCAAGTGGAGCGGGGCCGGCGCGCAAATGCAGCAACGGCCCAGCGCAAGCGCGCATCCTGATGGACGGTTTCCCTCCCCTGCTGCCCCTGCGTCCGGTATCGAACTGCGCGCTTGTGGTGGCACCCCATGCGGACGATGAGGTCTTGGGTTGTGGCGGAGCTTTGGCTTTGCATGCCCAGCATGGGGACAAGACTCGCGTATTGGTGTTGACTGCGTTGGAAGGCAGCGCGCGCCTTGAGGAGAGTTGCAGGGCTGGGGCGCTGCTGGGGGTCGGCGACGTGCAGGGACTGGGGTTTGCAGACGGGGAAGTCAGCCGTACCCATGATCTCGTCAAGACTTTACGCCGTGCTTTTGAGGCGAGTGGGGCGGATCTTTTCTACCTGCCCGCGCCCACGGAAGCTCATCCTGATCACAGGGCCGCATCCCTGGCCTCGGCTGCTGCTGTGGCTGGGATTGAGGGGGCCCGGGTACTCTTCTACGGCATCAACCGTGCGCCCAATTCGAACCGCTTGCTGGATGTTTCATCGGTGGCGGACACAAAGGACGAGGCTCTTGGGTGTTTTGCCAGTCAGCAAGCGCGCCTTGGGGAATGGTCCCAGCACGTGGACCTGGCCGCCGGTGCAGAGGTGGATCTGGAAGGGGTCGAGCGAGTGGAGAGCTTTGTAGACATGCCCGCGGTGCAGGCAAGTCCGTTTTGTGTGCAAGTGGTGCGCTTGTTGCAGAGCCTGCCCGATGTGACCCTATCCGCAGCGCCTGATTCAAATAGCTCAGGCCCTCGGGTCTCAGCCGTGATCAGCACCTGGAACAAGGCCGCCGATCTGGCCGACAACCTTTCCGGCCTACGAGCCCAAACCCGGCCCTTTGATGAGATCGTGGTGGTGGACAACGCCTCCAGTGACGATACCGCCAAGCGAATCCTGAGCGACTACCCTGAAGTACGCCTGATCGTCATGCCCCACGACAAGTACGGAGCCTGCGAGACCTTCAACCTGGGATTTTCAAGCGCCAGCGGCGAGTTGATCGCCATCCTGGACGACGATGTTGTCTTGACTCCTGGCTGGCTCGAGGGTGCCCTGGGCCGCTTGAACCAAGAGCCTGAGAGCACCGCCGTGATCTCTACCAAGATCGTGGAGCCTGGCATGCCCGAGGCCTACAAGAACTCAGTCGCGATCAACACCGAACGCTACATGAGCACCTTTCGCGGTTGCGCCAGCCTGGCTCGCAAGGCCGACATCGCCGCCGCTGGTTACTACGACACGCGCCTTTTCATCTACGGTAACGAGCGGGACTTGACCTGCAGGTTGCTCAACCTGGGCAAGCGAGTCTTGCAGTATCCCGGGGTCGAAGCCTTTCATCAGACTCCCTTTGGTCTGCAGATGGGCAAGCGCAGTTTGTTCTATCATGCGCGTAACGCTTGGTTGTCCATGCTCAAATACGCGCCCCTCAAAGATCTCTTGGCCATGCCTTGGCTGGTGTTGACCAAGGTCTTGCTGCGCGGCAGGTCCCAAGAAGACGAGGGCGCAGTGACCGACGCTGTGGGCACGATTGGCATCGGCCGCAGTCTGCGGGAGACCCCTGGCGCTTTTTGGGTGCTGGTGCGGGCGTCCTTCTCTGTTCTTTGGAATCTGCCCTATTGCCTGCGCCATCGAGTACCCGTGCGGCATTCTGATTTTGAGTTGCCCCTCAAATGAGCACGGACCACACGCAGGTTCCAGTGTCAGTGGTAGTGGTCAACTATCAGGGGGCAAGCTATCTCAAGCGCTGCCTCGACAGGGTCATTTCACAAGACCTCGTGCCCGATGAGATCTTGGTTGTGGACAACGCTTCCAGCGATGGTAGCGATCAGATCGCGGCCCTCTACGGGGGCCCTGTACGCTTGATCGAAGCGGGAGGGAATCTCGGCCCCGCAGGAGCGCGAAACTTGGGCCTGGAAGCTGCCCGTAACCGTTGGGTCCTGTGCTTGGACAACGACTGCTATCTGGAAACGGAGACCCTGGGCCAGCTGGTGCGCGCCGCCGCTACGGATCCCGCCGTTGTCTTGGTCCAGCCCCGCAGCCTTTTTGCTAGCGACCCCAGTCGGGTGCACTACGACGGGGGGACCCTGCATCATGCGGGAGAGGCCCTGGCCGGCGACCATGGACCCCTGCAGCCCGTGGACGGGGCTGTGTCCCTGTGTTTGCTCGTGGATCGGGATCGGATTCAGGCACTGGGAGCCTTTGACCCGGTCTATTTCATTCTCTTTGAGGACCTGGACCTGTCCTACCGTGTGCGATCTGCCGGTCTCAAGATCCTGAGCGTTCCCGGAGCCTGTGTGCTCCATGACGAGGGCACATCCGGGGTCAGCTTTCGTTCCGGTGCACGTTATCCGGCCCAGAGGTTTTTTCTGCACGCTCGCAATCGCCCACTCTATCTGCTCAAGAACTACTCCCTGCGTGCCTTGCTCTTGACCCTCCCGAGTCAGGCGATCTACGAGCTCGCTTACCTAGCCCTGGCTCTGCGTCATCGTGGTTTCTTGTCCTGGCTACGCGGCAAAGCGGCGGCTGTGGCGCTTGTGCCCCAAACCCTCTCGAAGCGCGCAGTCGTGCAGGCCGCGCGGGTGGTGGGGGATGGCAAGCTCTTGGTGGCGGGGCCTTTGACCTTGACCCCGGATGCGGGGGGCAAGCGCGGGACAGCGAGATGGCTCTCTTGGGCCTTGGGCGGGCTGTTCAGCCTGGTGCGTCCTCTGCTCGGATAGGCGCCTGGGGCAGCCTGCCCCAAGAAAGACAGACCAGTTCCCCATGGGCGGCGTACCCATGCGCTATCTTCCCGGGACCATGAAGAAAGCCCTCACCTTTTTCATCGCCTTCATCCTGATCTTGGTCGTTGTTTTTTTCAGCGGCGGTCTGTTCTTGTCCAAGACCGCGCGGGTCGAGCGTTCACGCATCATTGCCGCGCCGCCCTTCATTTTGCAGGCGACGCTTGAGGACCTCTCCACCTGGCCCGAGTGGTCGGCCTGGTCGAACGAGCGCGACCCAGAAGCTAAGTGGACTTTTGAGGGCGACCCTGGCCTGGGCATGAAGTGGTCATGGGACAGCGAGGGCCCCCTCAAGCAGGGTTCTCTCACCGTGCTGGCTTCTTCCGAGGACGAGCTGCGCTTCCAGTTGGTGTTCATCGACGGAGAGCAGAGCATGGAAGCCAAGGATTCAATCCGCCTCGTGCCCACCCCGGAGGGCACCAAGGTGACTTGGTCATTGGACCTTGAGTTCGATGAATTGATGCCTCGCTGGATGGTAGCCATCGGTGCCTTCGATGCCATGCTCGGCGGGGACTATGAGATTGGGCTTGAAGGTCTGGCCAAGCGTCTCGAAACAGCGGCTGAGAGCTCATCTGGCACGGACCAAGAGCAAGAACCTGCTGCAGGGGGCTGATCGGGACGCCCGGGGATCCTAGACTTTGGACTCCCATGCGGATTCTGATTGTCACGCACCGCTATCCCCCGTGTTACTCGGCGGGGACCGAGCGCTATAGCGAGGCCTTGGCTAAGGGGTTGGTTGCCCGGGGCCATGAGGTTCATGTCTGCTGTGCGGAAAAGGATGTGAGCCAGAGGGATTATTCTTTGGTGCGGCGAGTGCACCGCGGTGTGGAGGTGCATGAGATTATCAACAACCTCTTCTACCATTCCTTCAACGAGACCTACCAGAACCCCTCGGTGGAAGCGGTCTTTGCTTCGGTGCTGAAGGTTGTGCGACCGGATGTCGTGCATGTGCA